>Ga0257115_1000262_pt1 | contig 54371 bp, 54 predicted proteins | sample SI112_100mmetaG_FD_194465 | JGI IMG/M metagenome (GOLD analysis project Ga0257115, IMG submission 194465) | Marine microbial communities from Saanich Inlet, British Columbia, Canada - SI112_100m | ecosystem: Environmental > Aquatic > Marine > Inlet | place: Canada: British Columbia | collected...
ATCACACTGTCCAAACGTTTTGAAACTGCTTTAGAAGTAGAGCGTGTTTGTGAGGAGCTATTGTCCTCAAAAGGCGTTTATCCAAATGTAGACTTCTATTCAGGCATTTTGTATTCTGAAATTTTCAAAATCCCTAAAGAGCACTTTACCCCAATTTTTGCCATGGCACGTTCTGCGGGCTGGGCAGCACATTGGCATGAGCAAGTAGGGCATAATAGAATCTTTAGACCAACACAAATATATGTCGGTCATGATTTTAGAGATTACCCGAGCAAATAAACCGATGGACAACACCACACACTTTGGCTTTAAAGATGTAGACACTAACGATAAACAAGGTTTGGTTAGAGGTGTGTTTGACTCTGTCGCCAGCAAGTACGACCTTATGAATGACGTCTTGTCCTTTGGCGCTCATCGCCTGTGGAAGCGCTACACCATTGCATCTTCCAATGTAAAAATTGGTGATAAAGTGCTCGATATTGCAGGTGGAACAGGCGATTTAGCCATTGAGTTTCGAAAGAAAGTGGGCGACTCTGGACAGGTTATCTTGTCTGATATTAATGCTGCCATGCTGGGCGAAGGTCGAAAAAACCTAGTTAACAAAGGTATTTTTGGTGTAGATTACGTTCAACTAAATGCTCAATACTTACCCTTTGAAAGCGACACCTTTGATTGTATTTCCATTGCCTTCGGCCTTAGAAATGTGACCGATAAAGATCAAGCTCTGCGTGAAATGCACCGAATTTTAAAACCTGGTGGGTGTTTATTAATTTTGGAATTTTCTAAAACTGACTCTGAACTTTTAAAAAAATTCTACGATTTTTACTCATTTAACGTCATGCCAAAATTGGGTGGCATCATTGCCGATGATGAGGAGTCTTATCAATACCTGGCCGAGTCTATCCGCAAACACCCTGATCAAGAAACTTTAAAAGATATGGTGCTAGAAGCGGGCTTTGGATTTTGTGAATATCATAACCTGTCAGGTGGCATTGTCGCTCTGCACAAAGGTATAAAGACCTAACACCATCATGCAACACTTTGTTCTTGAACAGGCATTGAACTTCCTTATTCAAAATGGTTCGGTTAATATTAAGCCCCTAGAGTCGAAAGTTATTCGATTTACACTCATCGATTCGCTGCTTGAAGTTAATTTCATTTGTACAAATAATCGTATTTTTGTCACCAGCGATTTGAGCACACCAAGTGATGTCGACATCAAGCTAAAACCTGGCGTATTTTTTGCTTTGTTTAAAGGCGAGGATCTTACCGAACTACTAAGACAAGATAAAATTCATATCCATGGAGATGTGAAAACTGCACAGCTTTTAGTAGATCTACTATCTGAAGCGGATATTGATCTGGAAGAGCTAATATCTCATCATACTGGCGATATCATTGCGCACGAGATTGGCAAAACCGCCAAAAAATTCAAACAAATTGCTAAAACTTCACCCAATCCAATTGATGCGCTCAAAGACGGGTTAAGCGAACTACTGATCAGTCCAAAGGTTTCTAAACAGTACGCCAATAAAAATCATTAACCATGCACAGCTTGTTTAGATTTTTTAGAATTTCACGAGTGTTAATGCGTTATCGATTAGACGCTTTAGTGCTTTCAACACCTTTGCTAAAAAGCTTTAAACCTCTATTGTATTTAACTCCTTGGTATTATTTTCCAATTAAAAAATACTCAAGAGGCCAAAGAATTCGCCTTGCTCTTGAAGAACTGGGTCCTATTTATATTAAGTTCGGGCAAACACTATCTACTCGTCCAGACTTACTGCCTGAGGATATCAGTTTAGAGCTCAAAAAATTACAAGACAGCTGCCCCGCCTTCAGCACACAACAAGCAAAAACTCTAATTGAAGAGGCTTTGGACGGCAAGATTGAGCAACTTTTTCAAAGTTTTGATGAGCAACCCCTAGCAAGCGCCTCAATCGCTCAAGTGCATACTGCCACTACATTAGAAGGTGAAGCGGTGGTTGTTAAAGTGGTTCGTCCAGAAATTAGCAAACTAATTACTCGCGATATTAAACTAATGTACACCCTGGCCAAACTATTCAACAAGCACCCTCTGGCCAAAAAAATTCGACCCGTTGAAGTGGTTGGAGAATTTGAAGCCATTATTACCAATGAATTAGACATGCGTATTGAAGCCACGCATTGTGACAAAATTAGGCGCAACTTTAAACAGTCTGAACTGCTTTACATTCCCAAAGTTTATCATCACCTAAGTCGCACCAATGTGCTCACGACTGAACGTATTTATGGCACTCCAGTTGGCGAAATTGATAAACTAAAAGCCAACAACATTGACATGAAGCGCCTAGCAGAACAAGGGGTGATTATTTTCTTTACTCAGGTGTTTAAGCATAATTTTTTCCATGCAGATATGCACCCCGGCAATATTTTTGTCTCTGACACGGGTCAATATATTGGTGTCGACTTTGGCATCATGGGTGTCTTAAGTGAAGACGATAAAGATTTTTTGGCGGATATATTTTTGGCCTTTTTTAACCAAGACTACCAAAAGGTAGCACAGGTTTATATTGATTCTGGTTGGGTTGGCCTGCATACAGATGAAAAAGCTTTCGAGGCTGCTGTGAAAAAAATATGCGACCCGATGTTTGATAAGCCACTGGGTGATATCTCTTTTGGACAGGTGCTACTCGACTTAATTCAAGAAGCTAAGAATTTTGACATCAAAGTTCAGCCTCAGCTGTTATTATTAGACAAGACTTTGCTTAATATTGAAGGCCTAGGTAGACAGCTCTATCCACAACTAGATTTGTGGTCAACCGCCAAACCATTTTTAGAAGACTTAATGAAAGAGAGATATAGCGTGAAAAATACCTTTGAAAAACTAAAAGAAGAAGCCCCTCAACTATTAAAAGACATTCCAGAACTGCCAGCACTCACGATTAATGCGCTGAAGCAGTTGGGAAAAATGAAGGATATTAACAAACTCTATTCTCAGCAAACCGAGCAAATCGTTACCCAATTGAGTAACAATGCAAATCGACAAACTGCTGCTATATTTTCTGGTTCGTTACTAATCCTGTCGGGTGTTTTTGCGGTTAATAATGCTTGGTTTTCCGGCGGAATTAGCGCACTAGCAGCTGTACTATTCTGGATCAAATCTAGATAGCCTTTCAAAAAGGATTTGTTTAGGGTAAAATCAACCCCTTGATATATTTGGTCGCAAAATATATGAACTAAGTCAACACCCTTATTATGGTGTTTTTTTTATTTTACGGAGTACAAACATGAGTTTAACAATCAATGCAACAAAGCGTGAAGATCAAGGTAAAGGTGCGAGCCGCCGCCTACGTCGCGCAGAACAAATCCCTGCAATTATCTATGGCGCTGGTAAAGCACCAAGCAACATTACCCTAGGTATTCACGAAATTACACACCTATTAGAGAACGAAGAGTCTTACACTTCTGTACTAGATCTAATGGTTGGCAAGAAAAAAGAGCCAGTGATTATTAAAGACCTACAACGCCATCCAGCAAAAAACATTGTGACTCATGTTGACTTTTTGCGTGTTAACTTAAAGCAAGCGCTTGTTACTAACATCCCGCTACACTTTCTTGGTGCAGATGAAAATGAGAGTATTCGTCTTGGTGCCATTCTTAACCAATTCGTTACTTCAGTTGAAGTTTCTTGTTTACCAGCTGACCTACCGACTTCAATTGACGTAGACATCACTAACTTAACATTAGGTGATCATATCAGTCTAACTGGACTAGACATCCCTAAAGGCGTTACACTGACTGCTCTAACACACGGCGATATTGAAGCTCACGACCAAAGCGTTGTTGCGGTTCAAGAAGCTAAGAAGATGGCTGAAGTTGAAGATGATGCACCAGTTGCACCTGAAACTGAAGTGGCTGGCGATGAAGACGCTGCTGACACAGAAGGCGACGAGTAATTTCTAAGTAAATAATTATGGCCATAAAACTGATTGTTGGTCTGGGAAATCCAGGTAAAGACTATCAGTCACATCGTCATAATGTTGGGTTTTGGTTTTGCGACGCACTAGCCAATTTACACTCAGCTACTTTTAAAAAAGAAGCTAAATTTTTCGGTGATGTGGCACAAGCCTCAATTGCCGGTGTTAGCGTTCGCCTACTAAAACCTACTACCTTTATGAATCGATCAGGTCAATCTATTCAAGCTTTGGCGAATTTTTACCAGCTAGAAGTTGATGAAATACTGGTTGTACATGATGAACTCGATCTAGAGGTGGGTATTGCCAAACTTAAAGTAGAAGGCGGACATGGCGGACATAACGGCTTGCGTGACACGATCAAAGCACTGGGCAGTAAAGCGTTCTATCGACTGCGTCTAGGTATTGGCCATCCAGGCAACAAGACACAAGTTGCCGACTTTGTTTTGCACGCTCCGAATAAAAGCGAACTAGGCCACATTCAAAACGCTCTAGTGGATGCTTTACAAGTCATAGAAGAAGTTGTCAAAGGTAATATTGATCAAGCCATGAAGAGCTTACATACAAAAGGATAGCTAAGCTGGTTAAAGCTTAACACAATCCAAAAGGAGAAAAAATGGGATTTAAATGCGGTATTGTTGGACTGCCTAATGTTGGAAAATCAACCTTATTCAATGCACTAACTCAAGCTGGTATTGAGTCAGAAAACTATCCTTTTTGTACTATCGAGCCCAATGTTGGCATCGTGCCAATTAATGACAAGCGACTTGCTGAGCTTGCCAAAATTGTTGACCCTCAAAAAATTCTACCCACCACTATGGAGTTTGTTGATATTGCCGGTCTAGTTGAAGGCGCCTCTAAAGGAGAAGGATTAGGCAATCAATTCCTGACCAATATTCGTGAAACAGACGCCATTGTTCACGTCGTTCGTTGTTTTGAAGATGATGACATTATCCATGTGGCAGGTAAAATCTCTCCACTAGATGACATTGAAATTATCAACACTGAGCTAGTCTTAGCTGATCTTACGGCAGTTGAAAAACTCATGCAAAAAGCCATAAAAAACACCAAATCTGGGCAAAAGGACGGCATCCCTTTAAAGGAATTACTTGAAAGAATATTGCCCGCCTTAGAGGCTGGACAAAGCGCTAGAAGCCTGGATTTTGATGATGAAGAGTTAAAACTTTTACGCGGCTTTCAACTACTCACTATCAAGCCTGTACTTTATATGGCTAATGTCAGCGAGGAGGGGTTTGAAAACAACCCGCACTTGGATTTGGTTAGAAGCTTCGCACAATCTGAGGGTGCAGAAGTCGTGGCTATTTGTGCTGATATTGAAGCTGAAATTTCAGAGCTTGATGCAGATGAAAAACAAGATTTCTTGGATGAGATGGGGCAAACAGAGTCAGGACTTGATCGTCTTATTCGAGCAGGATATACCTTGCTAGGATTACAAACCTACTTTACTGCAGGTGTTCAAGAAGTGCGCGCCTGGACAATTAATATTGGCGATAGTGCGCCACAGGCAGCTGGAAAAATTCACGGAGACTTTGAAAAAGGCTTTATTCGAGCTGAAACTATTGCCTTTGATGATTTTGTTGAGTTTGGCGGTGAAAAAGGCGCCAAAGAAGCAGGAAAACTCCGCTCTGAAGGCAAGGAATATATCGTTCAAGATGGCGATGTGGTACACTTCTTGTTTAATGTTTAACTTTAATACTGAAGGCTAATATCAAGATGATGAAATCTAAAAAAGATACCAAACTTTTGTTAATTCTTGATGGCTGGGGGCATTCTGAAGCAACAGAAAACAATGCGGTTGCTCAAGCCAAAACCCCAGTTTGGGATAGCTTTATTCAAAAATTTCAACATTCTCTTATTCTGACTAGTGGCAAGCAAGTGGGCTTGCCAGGCGAGCAAATGGGCAATTCTGAAGTTGGCCATCTTAACTTGGGCGCAGGTCGTGTCGTTAAACAAGACTTTACGCGCATTCACAGCGAAATAAAAAATGGCGATTTCTTTAGAAATCCTACGCTTAGAAATTCTCTTGAATATGCTAATGACAACAATAAAGCTGTTCATATCATGGGTCTGTTATCAGATGGCGGTGTACACTCTCATGAAGAACAAATTCATGGCATGCTAGAAATGGCCAAACAATACGGCTGTCAGGATGTCTACTTACACATGTTTACCGATGGTAGAGATTGCGCACAAAAGAGCGCTAAAAAATACATCCAAAAGCTAGAGGATAAAATTACTGAAATAGGTGTTGGTGAAATTGCCAGCATTATTGGGCGTTATTTTTCTATGGATAGAGACAACCGCTGGTCACGAATACGTTGTGCGTATGAACTCATCTCCAAAGGTAAGTCTAACTTTTTAGCTAAGACTGCCCTAGATGCGGTTGAACAAGCTTATTCACGTGGCGAGACCGACGAGTTCATTCAATCAACTGTTATTAATGCGCCAACCAAAATTAGCGAAGGTGATGTCCTCATCTTTATGAACTATCGAGCAGATCGTGCACGTCAGATTACACAAGCCTTTACCGATGAAAACTTCCAAGGGTTTTCACGTGGAACATTTGTTCCTAGTCAATTTGTCTGCCTAACTGAATATAAAAAAGACTTTAATTTGCCAGTTGCTTATCCATCGTCTAAGCTCAATAATGTACTAGGTGAATATTTGGCCGACCTCGGCATGACACAGCTTAGAATTGCCGAAACTGAAAAATATGCCCATGTTACTTTCTTTTTAAATGGTGGCGTAGAGCGCCCTTTTAACGGCGAGGACCGTGTTTTAATTCCGTCACCAGAAGTCGCAACTTATGACCTTAAGCCTGAGATGAGCGCATTCGAACTGACTGACGAATTAGCTGAAAATATTGAAAGTCAAAAGTATAACTTAATCATTTGTAACTTTGCCAATACGGATATGGTGGGTCACTCGGGCAAACTCGATGCAGCGATCAAGTCTGTTGAAGCCGTGGATGCCTGCCTAGGCATTATTTATCAAGCCATTAAAACCATTGGTGGTGAAATACTAATCACAGCTGATCATGGTAATGTCGAACAAATGGTCAATCCAGAAACTCAAGAGGTGCATACCGCCCATACCAACAACCCGGTACCACTAATATTTGTCAGCCCTAGAGAAGCAACAATAGCAAAGCCATGCAAAGGTGCGCTGTCTGATATCGCCCCCACTTTATTGGCGATGATGGATGTTGAAAAACCAAGTGAAATGACTGGCGAAAGCTTACTAACTTTTAAGTAAAATATATTTAAGAACTAACCCCAAATAAACGGAGATAAACATGAAACAAGATTATTTTATTGCCCCATCAATCCTTGCAGCAGACTTTGCTAAATTAGGCGAAGAGGTTGATAGCGTTTTGCGCGATGGCGCAGACATTGTTCACTTTGATGTCATGGACAACCATTACGTACCCAATCTAACTATTGGTCCAATGGTCTGTGACGCCTTAAGAAAGCACGGAGTTACTGCGCCAATTGATGTACATCTAATGGTCAAACCTGTAGACAGAATTATTCCTGACTTTATTGCTGCTGGCGCTTCATATATCACTTTTCATCCAGAAGCCTCAGAGCACATTGATAGAACACTAGGCATGATTCAAGAAGGCGGATGCAAATCAGGCTTGGTCTTTAATCCAGCAACACCACTACATGTTCTAGAAAATGTTATGGACAAAGTTGATATGATCCTATTAATGTCAGTTAACCCGGGCTTTGGCGGACAATCTTTTATTCCACAAACATTAGAAAAGTGCCGCCAAGTGCGACAGTTAATTGATGCTAGTGGTAGAGACATTCGTTTAGAGATCGACGGTGGCGTTGGCCCTGCCAATATCCGTGAAGTTGCAGAAGCCGGTGCAGATACCTTTGTGGCAGGCTCAGCCATCTTTAATACAGATGACTACAAGGCAACCATTGACATAATGCGTGCGGAGCTTGCCAAGGCAAAATAATCAGCATCACTACCGCTCTAAGCGCTTGATACATCAGTGTTTATTCGGTATAATTGCTTTTTTTAAGATTTTACTTGGGCGTATAACGTACTAAGAAAAAATCTAAAGTTGAGTTAGGCGCTTGTAAATCAAGCGCCTAACTCGTTTTAATGTATCACGCAGCTCGACATAGCAGCCAGGGTGCCCTAAAAAATAAAAGGGTTGGTTGTTAGAAGTTGTGGAAGGGAGTGTTATAAAAGAGCACTCCATTAACCCCGGAGAAATAAAAATGGCAAAAACGTCAATGAAAAAAATGCTTGAAGCAGGTGTTCACTTTGGTCACCGCTCACGCTTCTGGCATCCAAAAATGGATCAATACATCTATGGCACTCGTAATGGTGTTCATATTATTAACCTAGAAAAAACACTGCCAATGTTTAACGATGTGCTTAACTTTGCATCAAAAACTGCTGCTGCTGGCGGCTCAATTCTTTTTGTGGGTACTAAGCGTGCAGCTAGTGACATCATGAAAGAGGAAGCAATTCGTTGTGGCATGCCTTACGTTAACCATCGTTGGTTAGGTGGCATGATGACTAACTACAAGACCATCAAAGCATCAATCAAACGCTTGAAAGACCTAGAGTTTCTAGCAGAAGAAAACTTTTCACAGTTTGGAAAGAAAGAAGCACTAATGATGACTCGTGAGATGGACAAACTAGAGCGTAGTCTAGGTGGTATTAAAGATCTTGGTGGCATTCCAGACGTTGTATTTGTGATCGATATTGGTCATGAGAAAAATGCCATTGCAGAATCTAAAAAATTAGGCCTTCCAATTATTGGTATTGTTGATACTAATCACAATCCTGAAGGCATTGATTACGTTGTTCCTGGTAATGATGACTCTATCAGAGCAATTAGCTACTACGCAAGAGAAGTGGCTAATGCTGTCTTAGAAGCTAAAGCAGCTGCTGGTACTCAAGTTAAAAAGGCACCTGTTGCTAAAAAAGCAGCGCCAGCTAAGAAGGCCGACAAAGTTGTTGAAGAGAAAGTCGCGACACCTGTAGCTGAAAAAGCAGCAGACAAGCCAGCTGAAACTGACCTTAATGCCATGCTAAAAGCTGACTTAGTAGCACTTGCCAAAAAACAAGGTGTTGAAGTAGCGAGCAAAGATACTAAAGCAGACATTATTGCAAAACTTGCGTAATTTATAAAATATTCATTTCTCGAGCGCGAGGAATAACACTATACATAGGAGATAATTATGGCAATTACAGCTGCTTTAGTTAAAGATCTAAGAGAAAGAACAGGCGCAGGCATGATGGACTGCAAAAAAGCGTTGACCGAAACTAATGGCGACATGGAAGCGGCAATTGACTTAATGCGTACTTCTGGTGCCGCAAAGGCTGCCAAAAAATCTGGCCGTGTTGCTGCTGAGGGACTGGTTAAAGTTAATATTAGCGATGATAAAAAAACCGCTACTATTTTAGAAATCAATTCTGAAACTGACTTTGTTACTAAAAGTGACGACTTTATCGGATTTGTTGAAACATTAGGTGCGCTTGCACTTAAGACAACGCCTACAAACATTGATGAGTTTTTAGCTCAAACACTAGACAATGGCGATTCTCTTGAAAAAGCTCGAGAAGATATTGTTGCCAAAGTGGGTGAAAACGTTTCAATTCGTCGTGTTCAAACGGTCACTGTTGATACAGGCGTTATTGGTGCTTATAAGCATGGTGAGCGTATTGCTGTATTGGCTATTTTAGAAGGTGGTGATGAAGCGCTAGCTAAAGATATTGCAATGCATGTTGCTGCGACACGCCCTGAATGTGTTACTGAAGATGAGCTTAACCCTGAACTACTTGAAAGAGAAAAAGCAATTTTTGTTGAGCAAGCTCGTGAATCTGGCAAGCCGGACAATATCATTGAAAAAATGATCGGTGGACGCATGAAAAAGTTTGTTAATGAAGTAACGCTTTACGGTCAAGCTTTTGTCAAGGATCCTGATACAACAGTAGGCGCACTAGCCAAATCAAACAATGCAGAAGTTAAGTCATTTGTTAGATATGAAGTTGGTGAAGGTATTGAAAAGAAAGAAGAAAACTTTGCTGAAGAAGTGGCAGCTCAAATGAAAGGCTAATCCTTTTATTTGAAAGTTTTAAAAAGAGTGCTTATGCGCTCTTTTTTTTTGCCCTAAACAATGCGTAATTCCTCATCTAGGCATTGCCTGGTGTTGCACTCTTGCACGGTTAACTCTTGATGATACTTTTGACTAATCAAGCTTTTTAACTGCGCTAACTGCTGATCGCTTATCAAATCAGGGTGCTTAGTTATGCGCAACTGAAACTCAACTTTAGAATCCAATAAGATCTGCAAAGACTGCCAAGCTTTCTCTGCTGACTTTGGGGTCTGAGTTACAAGCTCATAATGCAAGGGTAGGTGCTTGATATCAAAACCCACCCAATCAACCAACGACAAACACTGTTCAAATTGATGAGGGTAAGCGCCACCTGTATGCAGACCAATCTTGAATCCTAGCGACTTAACTTCTGACATTGCTTCAAACAAGCCACTTTGCAGACATGGCTCACCGCCACTGAACACAACCGCATCCAGCAAGCCTTGACGCGAGCGAATAAACTGCATTATCTTATCCCATGAGAAATCAGTTTTTTTGTTAGCCGGAATCAATTCATGATTATAACAATATCGACATCGCCAAGGACAGCCTTGGGCAAACACCACACAAGACAAATGGTCTGGATAATCAATGGTTGTTAACGGCTCAAAGCCCCCAACATGAATAGACATGCTAGCCTTCTACTTGCTCAGTAAAGCATAACCGATCGGCATGCTCTGATTGTTTTCCAGGGTTGAAGCTGGTGACAGGGCGATGATAACCCATGACCCGTGTCCACACCTCGCATACTTGTCTTTCTTTATTGGTTAGCAATATTTTTTGCTTTTTCATTTTTATCTCCTTGGTTTTTTAATTTTTTATTGGCTAATAGCACTTCATCACACTTTGGACAATACTCATGTTCACCACTAAGATAGCCATGTGTAGGACAAATTGAGAAGGTTGGGGTGATGGTAATGTAAGGAAGTCTAAAATTGGTTAATGAGCGTTTCACCATCTTCATGCAAGCCTCACCGCTACTGATCCTTTCTCCCATGTATAAATGCAAAACCGTTCCACCCGTGTACTTAGTCTGCAATTCATCCTGCTTTTCTAAGGCCTCAAAAGGGTCGGCAGTATAGCCAACCGGCAGTTGAGATGAGTTAGTGTAGTAAGGCTTGTCCTTAGTGCCAGCATGTAGAATGTCTGGATAGCGCTTCATGTCTTCTTTAGCAAATCGATAGGTCGTTCCTTCTGCCGGCGTAGCTTCTAAATTAAACATGTGGCCCGTTTGCTCTTGAAATTCAATCATGCGTAGTCTAATGTGGTCCAAAAACTCAACCGCCATTGGATAGCCATCTGTCGAGGTAATATCCTCTTTATCCTGGCTAAAATTACGAATCATTTCGTTAATACCGTTAACACCAATAGTTGAAAAATGATTTCTTAGCGTTCCTAAATATCTTTTGGTATATGGAAACAAGCCGTTATCCATTAATTTTTGCACTACTTTTCGCTTAACCTCGAGTGAGTCTTTAGCCATTAACAGTAGTTTATCCAACTGCTCATAAAGTCCTTTTGAATCTCCTTTATATACATGTCCTAAGCGTGCGCAGTTAATAGTTACCACACCTAATGAACCGGTTTGCTCTGCGGAACCAAACAAGCCGTTGCCACGCTTTAATAACTCATTAAGGTCTAGCTGTAGACGACAACACATTGATCTAACCATGTTTGGCTTGAGATCAGAATTAAGGAAATTTTGGAAATAAGGCAGGCCATATTTGGCTGTCATGTCAAATAAGCGCTTGGCATTTTCACTCTCCCAGGGAAAGTCCTCGGTCATATTGTAAGTCGGTATAGGAAAGGTAAATACGCGGCCTTTGGCATCGCCTTCTGTCATAACCTCAATATACGCTTGGTTAATCATGTCCATTTCTACTTGAAGCTCACCATAGGTAAACGGCATCTCTTCATCACCCATCATTGGCACTTGATCGCGCAAATCTTCTGGACAAACCCAGTCAAAAGTCAGATTAGTAAAAGGTGTCTGCGTACCCCATCGAGATGGTACATTAAGATTGTAAATCAGCTCTTGAATGCACTGCTTTACCTCGCCGTAACCCAAGCTATCTAGACGGATATACGGCGCTAAATAAGTATCAAATGAGCTAAATGCCTGAGCACCAGCCCATTCATTTTGTAATGTCCCTAAAAAATTAACCATTTGGCCAACGGCACTACTCAAGTGTTTTGGCGGACCTGCTTCAATTCGGCCCTCAACACCATTCAACCCTTCCCTAAGTAGGGTACGTAGTGACCAGCCTGCACAGTATCCGGCCAACATGTCCAAATCATGGATATGCAAATCTCCTTGTCGATGTGCACTGCCCACCTCCGGCGCATAAACATGGCTTAACCAATAGTTAGCAATCACTTTACCTGATACATTTAGTATCAGTCCGCCGAGCGAATATCCTTGATTTGCATTAGCATTAACACGCCAATCAGCCCTATCTAAATATTCGTTAATTGACGAAGCAACATCCACCAATGTTTTTTTATCGTCTCTCAGTGTTTTGTGTTGTTGGCGGTAAGCGATATAAGCTCTAGCTGTTTTAACAAAATTTGATGAGATGAGCGCTTGCTCCACAACATCCTGGATATGCTCAATATCTGGCTCAATATCCTCTTGGTGGCTTAGTACCTTTAACACTTGTAGTGTCAAAAGTTTAGCTTCATTATCATCCAGCTCTTCGCTGACTTGTCCAGCCCTAAAAATAGCCAAACGAATTTTATCTGAATCAAAAAAGGCACTACTGCCATCTCTTTTAACAACGCTAAGTGGCGCGTTTGCATGGATTGCATCCATATTATCTCCCCCTATTTAATATTAAATCAAAGTGTTTTTTTAATTGTTCACTACATATAGTGTTTTTATATTATAGAACAACTACATGTAGTGGCATATTGACGCAAATCAATAAAGTCAAAATATTTTTATTGTTTGATTTTGATCAATCAAAAATTAGCTTTTTTATCCTAAAATAAAACCAATTAAATTTCAAAAAACTTCTTTATGAGCCTTACTCACTCTGTTATTCCCTCTTTTTTGCCTGTTTCAGCCTTGCTGCAAACTGCCAAATCGGTCAACAATAAAATTATTATTGCTCTATTTAATAAAGTCTTTTCACAAGCAATTAAAGACGGGGATCTTGATTTTCTGGAAGACCAGTGGGTTTTGATTGAGGTTAACGACATCGGCTTGGCGTTCAATCTTAGTCTTAAGCATCATCAGCTCGTACAAACTCAATACGTCAGTCAGTTTGATTTAACGATTAATGCCAATAGCTGTGATTTTCTAGATCTCATCAGCAAAAGAAAAGATCCGGATACTTTATTTTTTCAAAGAAAAATTAAAATGCGAGGCTCGACCGAACTCGGCCTTCATGTTAAAAATTTTCTTGATGCCTTTGAAACGGACACACACTGGTTAAGCGCCGGCATGGATAAAGTGCTTAAAAAAACCTATCCAGTTCTTAGTAAGTTGTTGTGTAAAAACTCTTGAGCGACTGCCCTTGTCATGAAGCCGAATACTGTCGATGCAATGCACGGCCTAATTCAAGAGATACAAAATACTCTGCCTTTTGATCAAATTAAGGCAGATTTTTGTTCGGACACTTGCTCAGGCTGCTCGATCAAATTAATTGATTTTTTATCAACGGAAACCGAACATTGGCAATACCGGCTAAATCAAGGGGACATTCCTAATTTTAACGACTTAAACAAGTTGGCAAAAATGGCCAAAAAAATTCAAGCAGTATTGCTTAAAAACGGCCTGGTTTAATTTGACCTTGGTCAATGACTTTGTCACATGCCAAAGATAAACTAATGTTTTTTTGCTATAGAGAATCGCCATGCAACTTGCCAAACAAACCACCACAGAATCCCCTTTTTATTTGGATAATGAAGATTCATATCAACGTTGGAGAGATAAAAAATCATTTGCATATCCTGAGAGTATTTCGGAGCTATTGATAGAAGTCAAAGACCCTAAACATCTTAGTAAAAGTGAACACAGCGCCTTATTGGCCTTAACTCAAAAAACCAATATGGCTATTTACATTAGCAACACCGGCAATGATCCATCTGCCTCAATACCTATAGCTATCGCCCGCCAATTTGGCCTTAAAAATATCAATAAAAACTGGTTGGCTGATGAATCTGGACTCACCTCTTTAAGGGTGGTTGATGATGGTATTAGGAAAAACTACATCCCTTATACAAATCGCCTTATCCATTGGCATACTGATGGCTATTACAACGCTCCTGATCAACAGATTCATGCACTTAATCTGCATGTTGTTCAACAGGCCGCCACAGGCGGTGAAAATCAGCTTATGGACCACGAAATTGCCTATCTTCTTTTACGTGAAAAAAATCCAGATTATATCCGCGCACTTATGGCCAATGACGTCATGACCATTCCTGCAGGCACAAAAGCAGATGGCAGTGCCAGACCAGAACGCTCTGGACCAGTGTTTAGTGTTACTGATAGTGGCAATCTACACATGCGCTATACGGCCAGAAGCAGAAACATACGGTGGTCAAGTGATCCGCTTGTGCAAGAAGCTGTTGACTATCTTAGAAAAATCCTTGATAAGGAATATTCATCTTATGTCTTTAAGGGATTGTTAGAGCCCGGCATGGGGTTAATTAGTAACAATGTTCTACATGATAGGGCCGCCTTTACAGACAGCGAACAAAATAAACGCCACTATTATCGCGCGCGCTACTTTGACCGATTAGCTAATACTGACTTTAGCCTATAAAGCCACCCTACTAAGACTGCTGTAGTTCGATACTGCTCATGCCTGGCTGATCAAACCAATAGCCGTCACACTGTTGATAGGCGCTACACGAGCGTAGTGCATCTAGGGCCTGATCGGTGTCAATACTTTGGTCAATTCTATCTTTGAAAGTTTGGATAATCTTTTCAGTGTTTGAAAATTGAGGGCTAATCCTAACAACTTCAACACCCATTTGTTGCATTTGATCTAGCTGCGTAATCAGGTTAAAGGTATCAGCAGATAGAGTCTGTATGCCGTTCATTGTTAAAAAAGACTGCTGCTCTTGAGTAGACAGCAGCAGCCCGTCTTCATACATTAGGCATTTATACTGGCAATCGTCCTTGTCTAAATCATAGGCCCTGGCAGTAAAACAACGTGCTGAAAATGCCAATGGCATTTGGCCAAATACAAACACCTCGGTTTGCAGCTCCGGATTTATTTCTGCCATGATTTGAGCTAAGGTTTTTTGGGATAACTCCACTGGAAAACACCAACGCTTCAAGCCCTTTTTGGCCAGTATATTAAGACTGGCAGCATTGTACAAATTAACACTGGGCCCAGTCACAAACGCTTTATTGCGCTTACTTCTCAAATTAATGGCTGCAAAATCATTGGCCTCCACCAAATAATCATCCGTCTGGCAAACCTTGTCAAGCTGTTTTAACTCTGAATCAGCCTCCAGCAGCGTCAACGTTGAAAGCACCACCTCTTTGCCTGCATGGCGAAGTTGTTGAGCAATCGTTAACCAATCGTCCAATCTGAGTTGTCTGCGTTTAGAGCAAACCACCTCTCCTAAATAAACAATGTCAACGGCAGATTTAGCAACACCCTGGTAAAAGTCAAATACTTTTTGTTTGTCCCAGTAATAATAAATAGGGCCCAGTGAAATCTTCATTGCCAACTCCGATGATACGCACCCAAGGTTGTTTGAAATCCTTCGGATACGTCGTTAAGCGCTTGATTCCATTCATCTTTAGTTTGATAATTTCCACTTTCTAGCTGTTGCAGTGCTGCTGACCAGGTTTTAGCAACTGTCTTAATATAGGCAGGAGATCGCTGTCGACCTTCGATTTTAATTGCCTTGACGCCAATCTCTTTAATCAGCGGTAAAATCTCTAATGTGTTTAAACTGGTTGGCTCCTCAAGTGCATAATAAGTATTGTCCATCGCCTCAAACCGACCCTTACATAACGTGGGGTAGCCTGCAATTTCATGCTCTTCATAGGAATCTATTAACACTCCACCTAATCTGGTTTCAAGTTTAATATCATTTTCAATATATTCAACATGTGATGCGGGCGAACAAGCTCCGTAAGTATTGGGCGATCGTCCAGTTGCATAAGAAGACAAAATACACCTGCCTTCAACCATAACACACAAAGACCCAAAACCAAAAACCTCAATATCTACAGGTGAGTATTCAACTACTTTTTTAACTTGAGCAACTGACAGTACTCGTGGCAGCACAGCACGCTTAATATTAAAATTTTGATAATAAAAATCAAGCGCCTCATAGCTTGTTGCAGAGCCTTGTACCGATAAATGCAGATTTAAATTCGGATGTACACGAGTGGCATACTCCATCAGCCCAATATCTGCCAAAATAACAGCATCTACTCCTATTCTAGCCGCACGATCAATGGCCTCAGTCCAGCGCTGGTAAATTTCTGGTTGCGGATAGGTGTTGATCGCTACATATACTTTTTTACCGCGTACGTGAGCATACTCAACTCCCAGCATTGCACGCTCCTCATTAAAATTTAGTCCGGCAAAATGTCGCGCATTGGTGTCATCCGCAAAGCCAATATAAACCGTGTCAGCGCCATGATCAATCGCTGTTTTTAATGCGGGCAAATTGCCCGCTGGACAGACTAGCTCCATTGTACTTTTCTCCTATTTTGACTTTTTAGCCTATCTTCTATTGCGTTTAGTACCTTCCATTTTTTGCTACACCAGGCGGGCGCTAGCAATTGCTGTTTGTTAGCCGTACCCGTAAGCCGATGATAAATCATATCTTCAGGCGCTTGAGCAATCAGATCGGCCACAACCTCTACATATGCCTCCATCTGCATCGGCTGATATTCGCCTCGACGCCACTCATTTGCAAGCTGTGTACCTTTAACAACATGCAAGGGGTGAAACTTTAAACCATCAACACCTAGTTCAAGAACTCGCTGTAATGTGTCGTGATAATGCTGTCTTGTTTCGCCCGGCAGGCCAATAATTAAATGCGTACAAACTCTCAACCCTTTTGATCTTGCTAATAATAAAGTTTCTTTATATTCTTTAAATCCATGGCCTCTATTAACTTTTTGTAAAGTCTCATCAAATGCAGACTGAAGCCCCAGCTCTAACCAAATATCAAAACCCTGTTGCTGATAATCCAGCAGCAAATCAATGACTGTCTCGGGTACGCAGTCAGGTCGAGTTCCAATTGACAAACCAATAACATCTTCTTGACTGAGTGCCGTTTCATACATTTTTTTAAGTGTTTCAATATCGCTATAAGTGTTGGTATAAGCTTGAAAATAAGCAATATATTTTTTAGCCCCTGTACGCTTAAGCAAAACCTCACGTCCACTTTGAATTTGAGTTAAGATTGGATCTGGCTGCCTACCATTAGGACTAAAGGTGTCATTATTACAAAATGTACAGCCACCAATACCTAGAGATCCATCTCGGTTTGGACAACTTAATCCTGCGTCAATCGCTACTTTATGAACACGCTCTTTATATGTTCTGAGTAGTGATTGCCCTAATGTATTGACATAATCAGATAACAACCTGCCGCCTCTTTATTGTCAAAATCTGTATTGTAATAATGAACGGCCTTAGATGATTTGACTTGCGTCAACTAACTGCACTTTTTGTTAGACGAAAAAAAACCACTCCGAAGAGTGGTTTCAACTAAAAGCGAAAGAGTTAACTCAATCGCTTAACGTGGGCTACTAATTACTTAGCAACAGTTTCACGTGAGTCTGCAGCAGCGTTAGCTTTAGCATCTGCGTAACCTTTAGCGTATGCATCAGCTTGTGCCTTAGCAAAAGCGTCAGCTTGACCTTTAGCGTATGCATCAGCAACACCTTTAGCGTTAGCGTCAGCAACACCAGCAAACTTACCATCTGTAGTAGCGTTAGCTTTGTTAGATGTCTTGTTCTTGTTGTTGTAATGGAAGCCCCAATCAGAATCGTTATCCATGTTGTTGCTGTTAGCAAAAGGACCCATGTTTTGAGCGCCATTGAAAGGACCCATGTTAGAACCACCGTTGAAAGGACCCATGTTTTGTCCGCCAGTAAATGGACCCATGTTAGAACCTGAGTTCATAGGACCGAAGTTAGAACCACCGTCGAAAGGACCCCAGTTTGACATGCCGTTACCGTTAGTCCAACCGTTGTTGTTATTGTTACCAAAAAAAGCTGAAGCTGAAGTAGCTGCTACTAAAGTAGTAATTGCGATAATTTTTTTCATGTTAATCTCCTAGATTATTTTTTAAATTTTGTGACAAGATCATTATTGATCCTGTTCTTAAGTACTGAGCTAAGTTGCTCTGTATGGTGCGTATTATACAACAACTATATTAGAAGTCAATAATATTCTAATATAATTTATCATAAAATAGAATAAATGGTGATATAGCAAGGTTTTTTGACAATAAAAAATATTGAAAAAAATGAAAATATCGAGAATTTAGATCAAAATACAGCTAAATCTAGGCAAATAACTTGATTTTGACCGATAAAAAACGCGTTTTTATTCAAAAAAGTAGATATTTATCAAGAATAATCAGCTACTTTATAAAATATGGCAAATTATGCATTTGACTAATTCTAAGTTTTTTGATGGCTAGAATTAATACATATATATAGGTTGTTAATAATAGACTAAATTTTAGACATAAAAAAACCAGCTCGAAAGCTGGTTTTTATACTAAGCGTTTTGACTATTGACTTCTACTGTCTGCAGAAGAAGCTGCTTTAGCGTCTGCATAACCTTTAGAGTATGCATCAGCTTGGCCTTTAGCAAAACCATCAGCCGCACCTTTAGCGTATGCATCAGCTTGTGCCTTAGCATTAGCAGAAGCAGCGCCAGCATACTGACCGTCTGTAGTAGCGTTAGAAACGTTGCCAGTCTTGTTCTTATTGTTGTAATGGAAACCCCAATCAGAATCATTGTTCATGTTGTTATTGTTGGCGAATGGACCCATGTTTTGAGCGCCGTTAAACGGACCCATGTTTGAACCACCATTAAAAGGACCCATGTTCTGACCACCCGTAAACGGACCCCAGTTATTGCCACCATTAAAAGGACCCATGTTTGAACCACCATCGAAAGGACCAAAGTTGCTCATGCCGTTTGAGTTGCCCCAACCGTTGTTACCGCCGTTGTTACCAAAAAAAGCTGAAGCTGAAGCAGCTGCCATAATTGTAGCGACTGCTACTACTTTTGTTACATTTTTCATTATTTCTCCTCTAAGAGTTATTTTAATATATTGATTACAAAGCAAATAAATTAATGTCTACTTATAACTCATAATACGCCACTCTAGTTACTTTGCAACACTATTAGTAGAGGTTAATACTATGATATAGAATCAATCAGCGCGTCGCCAAATTCTGAACATGATAATAAAGTCGCACCATCCATAAGTCGCTCAAGATCGTAAGTGACTGTCTTGTTTTGAATGACAACTGACATCGCCTCTAAAATTTTATCTGCTGCTTCAGTCCAACCCATGTGTCTTAACATCATTTCTGCAGATAGGATAATAGAACCAGGATTAACTTTATTCAAGCCCGCATATTTAGGTGCTGTACCATGAGTTGCCTCAAAGACGGCTGTTGTGTCTGATAAGTTTGCACCTGGTGCAATACCAATACCACCCACTTGAGCTGCAAGCGCATCAGATACGTAATCACCATTTAGATTAAGTGTGGCAATCACAGAGTACTCATCAGGTCGTAATAAGATTTGTTGCAAGAAGGCGTCAGCAATAACATCTTTAACGGTAATAACTGTACCCGTTTTAGGGTTGGTAAATTCACACCATGGACCATCGCCCAAAACTTGAGCGCCAAACTCTTCTCGAGCTAACTGATAACCCCAATCTCTAAAACCACCTTCGGTGAATTTCATGATATTACCCTTGTGCACAAGTGTGACGGAGTCTTTGTCGTTATCAACTGCATATTGGATCGCTGCGCGAACCAAGCGATCTGTACCCTCTTTAGAAACGGGCTTAATTCCGATTCCTGAGGTTTCTGGAAAACGGATTTTAGTCACTCCCATTTCATCTTGCAAAAAGTCGATTAGTTTTTTTACTTCTTTTGTGCCTGATTGATACTCAATACCGGCATAGATATCTTCAGAGTTTTCTCTAAAGATTACCATATCAACTTTTTCAGGCGCTTTAACAGGTGTCGGCGTGCCGGTAAAGTATTGCACTGGACGCTGACAAATAAACAAATCAAGATCTTGACGAATGGCAACGTTCAAAGAACGCATACCGCCACCAACTGGTGTTGTTAGTGGACCCTTAATAGATACACCAAATTCTTGAATAGCGTCTAATGTTTCTCGAGGCAAGTATTCCCCGTAAATTTCATTAGCCTTTTCACCGGCATAAATATCCATCCATTGGATTGATTTTTCACCGTTGTAGGTTTTTTCAACCACACTATCAATGACTTTTTTCATCACTGGAGAGACATCAGAGCCAATACCATCACCTTCAATATAAGTAATAATTGGACGATTTGGAACTTGAATAGCGCCATTGTCAAAAGTAATTTTTTCGCCATTTTCTGGCACTTGAATGTGTTGATAACCCATGTTCACCCTCTAGTGTTTTGTTAAATAAGTAGATGTAGTATTTTAGCATCCTCAAGGTTCGAGTAGTATTTTTCGCGCGTATCAATCCATTCGAAGCCGTATTGCTGATAAAAGTGAATAGCTGAAACATTAGACACCCTAACCTCCAACAAAATAGCGTGCACCTTATTCTTGTCTAATCGTTGCAACAACTCGTCTAGCAGGCTTTTTCCCAAGTTTTGTCGTTGGAGATTTGGGTGAATGGCGATATTCAAAATATCAACAAAATCGATTGACTCTAATGCCAGTAAATATCCCACTATATGATTATTATGTAGAATTACTCGCGTCGTTATGGCTGGATTTTCAAACGCATCAAGGAATTTTTGCTGACTCCAGGGTGTTGTAAATGCACACCTCTCAATCGCTAATATTTCTGCTATATCTTGAGGTGTTGCATCTCTAAAGGAAGTATTGATAGGCCTTGTTGTCGGTTTCGTTTTGGTAGAAATAGCCTAATTCATCAAAGCTTTGCTCTAGCTTAGTAACATCTTGGGCTTGCAAGCCAATTAATACACGTCCAAAATCAGCACCATGATTACGATAATGAAATAGGGTTATGTTCCAATGACTGCCAATTTTTTTCAAGAAATTTAACAAAGCGCCGGGGCGCTCTGGAAATTCAAATCGATAGAGTACTTCGTGCTCGCAATTACTACGTCCACCAACCATATAACGAATATGAGTTTTGGCAATGGAGTTATCACTCATATCTAAGACATCAAACGAGTCAGACAAACGCCCTAATAGTGCTTGTTTTTCACTCAGACCTTCATTGAGCGAAACACCAACAAAGATTCGCGCCTGGGTATCCGAGCCATAACGATAATTAAACTCGGTAATCGAATGATCTTCTAGCATTTGGCAAAACTTCAAAAAACTACCAGGCTTTTCATCAATCGTCACAGCGATAATGGCTTCATTGTGCTCACCAATATCAGCGCGCTCTGAAATATAGCGCAGACGATCAAAATTAACATTGGCGCCTGAGACTACAGAAACTAAGCGTTCACCTGTTAAGTTGTGAGTTTCAACATACTTCTTGATGCCTGCTGTTGCGAGCGCTCCAGCAGGTTCTGATATGGAGCGGACATCTTCATAAATATCTTTAATGGCCGCGCAGATCTCATCATTACTCACTAGGATGACTTCATCAACCACTTGTTTGGCAATTTCGAAAGTTTTTTCACCAATCTGCTTAACCGCAACCCCATCAGCAAAACGACCCACTTCTGGCAGAATAACTCGTTTGTTTTGTTTTAATGCTTCATATAGCGTTGGCGAATCTTGAGGCTCAACACCAATCACTCGAATCCTCGGTGCATAATGCTTAAGGTAGGTGGCCATGCCAGCAATCAACCCGCCGCCGCCTACAGGGATAAACACTTTGTCGATATTTTCTAGTTGATTAAGCAGCTCTTTGGCAATTGTTGCCTGGCCTGCCATCACTTCGATGTCATCATAAGGATGGATAAAGACTAAGTCCTGCTGTTTTTCAAGTTGCTTGGCATATTGATAAGCATCGTCATACACATCACCATGCAAAACTACCTTGCCGCCCAACTGCTCCACTGCATTTACTTTAATTTTAGGCGTTGATAATGGCATGACAATGATAGAGTCAATGCCGAGTTTCTTGGCAGATAAAGCCACCCCTTGCGCATGATTACCCGCACTTGATGCTACCACTCCCTTGGACGCTTCTTCGGCCGTTAAAGAGGAGATTTTTTGATAGGCACCTCTTAACTTAAAAGCATGAATACTTAACTCATCTTCACGTTTTAAATAGACGTTGTTATTTAGGCGCTCAGAAAGCTGATGTGCACGAGCCAATGGCGTAATTGTTGCCACATCATAGACACGCGTCGCATCTGCTAGTTTAACAATGCTGTGCATGTAGCGCTCGTAAATAGCCAACATCAACAAATGTTGAGGTGGTGGCATCACCCTTGATCATTTCAAAAGGCTGCTCTGCTTCGCCCAAGTTGTTCAAAACAGCGCATGCGCCTTCAAACTCATGAGTGTTGGTGTATTCGTTCACAGTGATCAAAGTTTTTAGCCCGGCCTCAGTCGCAGAAATAATACCGTTATGAGAATCCTCAAAAGCTAAGCACTTATTTGCATCAATATTCATCTGCTCCAGTACGTAAGTATAGATATCTCCAGCCGGCTTAAGATTTGGCACCACATCGCCTGCACCAATCACCTCGAACCAATCCAAAGCCTCTTTACCCAATGTGTTGGCAATTAATGCGTCAACATTCGCAGGCGTGGTGGTGGTGGCAATGGCCAGGCGCAAACCCGCTGCTCTTGCTTCATTAAACAAGCGCTCAACACCTGGGCGCAAAGGCACTGCGCCCTCGTCCATCAAACGTACGTATATGCTGGTTTTAAGTTTGTGAATTGAGGCAACAAAATTATCCAAATCGTCATGCTGGAATTCGGTGTTATATTTCTTTAAATAATATTTAATGCGTAATTGGCCACCGGTGACATTTAGTAATTCGTGGTAAAGTTCGTTCGACCACTGCCAATCTAGACCCAATTCTTTAAAAGCCAAATTAAAGGCAACCAAATGTCCATCTCTTTCAGTGTTTGCAAGGGTTCCGTCGACATCGAAAATTAGTGCTTCTAGTGTCATAATAGTTTTATAATAAAATATGTTCAAAAATAAATTGCTATTTTAAGTTACTTTAGGTATAAACATATTTTTTTTAAATTAATCTTACATCATGTCACAGACAGACTACCAAGATATTCCTCACTACACACCCAAAAAAGATGAAGAGTTTATGAGCGATGCTCAACTTGATCATTTTAAAAACAAACTCAACACTTGGAGAGATCAATTAGTAAGTGATGCTGAGTCAACTATCAGCCACATTCAAGAAGACTCAACGCCAGTGGCTGATATTAATGATCGCGCCACTTTAGAAGAAGAGTTTGCATTAGAACTCAGAACACGTGACCGTGAGCGTAAATTAATTGGCAAAATTGACAAAACATTGCACATTATTGAAATGGGTGATTATGGCTATTGCAAGACTTGTGGCGCTGAAATTGCCTTTGTTCGCCTAGAGGCTCGCCCTACTGCGGATGAGTGTATTGATTGCAAAACTATTGCTGAGAAGAAAGAAGTCTAATTTTCTGCTTCTTTTATCTTTTTTCTGCGTTAGATTTTAAAATTACTCAGTCATTTAGATTAACTAAACTCCTTTTACCAATTCCAAAATCTGCCTGGGAAAAAGAAAAAATACTTGAAAATTTTGGTTGCTTAAAAAGTGAGTTTTAATTTTCTGCTTCTTTTATCTTTTTTCCGCATTAGCTTTTAAAATTACTCAGTCATCCAGACGGGTCACCCACTAAAAGTGCTGATAAGACAAGCACTTTTTATCAAAGCCACCCATCCTTTCAATACCCTCATCTTGAGTGATTAAGCCGATAGCACTCAATTTAATATCCAAATCTTCCTCGATCTTTTTTAGTTTGCTTAAATTTTCTGGTGCAACACTAAAGCACAACTCGTAGTCATCGCCACCGGCCAATGCCAAGCACCAGTCTTGGCTTTTTTCAATATGAGTTTGCATCTCAATGCCAAGTGGAATATCAGATAAATTAATTCGTGCACCTACATTTGAGCGTTTAAGAATGTGAGTAAGATCTTGCTCTAAGCCATCAGAAATATCAATACAAGCATTAGCAATTCCAACTAACGCACAGCCCAATTGCACCTGTGGATCAGGCCTATTAAACTGGCTTAAAAGCTGTTCACTAGGTTTGATATTTTGCTGAATTTTCCACAAAGCAAGAGCTGCATCTCCAATTGTATTGGAAACAAAAATAACATCTCCAACTTGAGCTGATGATCTCAATAAGGCTTTATTTTTTTTAACAACCCCAGTTACATTAATACTAATACTTAGCTGACCTTTGGTTGTATCGCCACCCACCAAGGTGATATTATATTGATTGGCCAAGGTTTTAAGCGCATTGGAAAATTCCTTTAGCCAGCTTTCGTCAAATTCAGGCAGGGTTAGGGCCAGTGTAAAGTACTCGGGTGTTGCCCCCATGGCAGCCAAATCGCTTAGGTTAACTGCCAGCGCTTTATGTGCAATATCAGCAGCCGAGGTATTTTTAGGAAAATGCACCCCTTCAATCAGGGTATCGACACTGGTGGCTAACTGAGAGTTACTATCTATTGTAATTAGTGCACAATCATCACCAACACCAATGACATCTGGGTTTGAACCAGTCCAATTGAAATATTTTTCAATTAGTTCGAATTCATTCATTGAGGGTATTTTTGAGCAAATTTTTGCTCCACTTCCCCGCGACCCGCATTAAACATAGAACCTGATCCAAGTACCGCAGAAATTAACACCGAGAAGAACAAGGGCACGGTACCTAGTAGTGTCAAAATTGAGCCAGTAATGCTGGTGCCGTCCATACTATTAGCGCCACTGTCACCAATCAATAATCCTAATGAGGTAATGAGTATATAAAACACATAAGCAGAGACTAAAATTTTGTAACGATTAAGCGACATTTGCCAATGCAAATAAACCAAATATGCATCATTTTTTTTGGCTTTTTTGGTGCGTAAATAGGTATAAATAATAACACCTGTAGAAACAACAATTGTTAGTCCAATGGCAATGTTCATACTGGTGTTAAGCAGCTTTATCAGCCCAAGTGTGCCAATGATGTGAATAAGAATAGTATTAATGGTGAATAGTTCGTGCGCAGCCTTGGCAGCCTTTCGCTCTTGTTCAGTTGCATCTATTTTTATAATCATACCGACTAGTTTACACCATATAAATTCAAGGCTAGCGCCTTGCCTATTTTTTACATATAGGCGTTATCTGTTTGAGAGTGATCAGTAACATCGCGTACTGATTTTATTTCTGGAAAACGCCCTCTAAGCTGCGCTTCAACGCCCTGCTCTAAAGTTGCCTTAACTGAAGAGCAGCCCTGACAACCGCCACCAAAATTAAGAATAACATCTTTATCTTCGGTAATTTCAACCAAGTCAACAAAGCCACCATGTGATGCAAGCCCCGGGCTAATTTCAGCAGCCAAAACGTATTTGATTCTTTCCTCTAATGGCGCATCCGCCTTTGGCTCTTCGCCTTTAGCATTAGGTGCAGTAATGGTAAGTTTTTTACCGGCACCTTCGTCTTTTAGAGCAACTTCTGACTCTTCCAAAAAAGGAAAATTAGCTTTATCAATATAGGCAAAAAAACCTTTGTATTCAAATTTTTCATAGCTAGGGGTCAAATCTTTGGGATGACAAAAATTAAACGAAACAGTTGCAGCTGGTGTACCTGCACGCGTTACATCAACCTTAAGACCTAATTCTTGATCATCTTGCTGTGCAAATAAATCTGCAACATAATCTTGTGCTTCATCCGTAATACTAAACATGGCTATCCTTTATCAAAAACAATATTATCAATCAAACGAGTTGACCCTAAAAACACCGCACATAATATCGCAATTTGAGCAGTATTGTCAGTAATAGATTTAAGGGTATTAGCATCTAATACAGATAGATACTCTATTTTAAAATCCTGACTTAAGACTGCCTTTGAATGCGCGATAGCGGGTGCTAATGCTTCACTTGATAAAACCACTTGCTTTAGCTGTGTTAATACTTGGTATATTTTTGTGGCGATCTCTTGCTCTTCTGTAGATAAATACTGGTTTCTAGTACTCATGGCGAGTCCACTATCTTCTCGCACAATATCACCTGATAGAATCTCAATAGGCAGGCTCATTTCTCTCACCATTTGCCTGATAACCAACAACTGCTGATAATCTTTTTGGCCAAAAATAGCCACATCAGGCTTGATAATTTCAAACAATCGATGTACCACTTGAACCACGCCATCAAAATGCCCAGGGCGAGAATCGCTACACAACCCTTGAGACAAACTGCCGGCCTTTAAGTGACTCTCAAATCCGTCTGGATAAACTTGCCCTTTATCAGGTGTAAAAACAGCATCAACCTGGCAAGCCTTTAGCTGAATTAGATCCTGCTCCAAGGTGTTTGGATAGTTATCAAAATCTTCATTTTCACCAAATTGTGTAGGATTAACGAAAATACTCACCACGACTTTATCGGCATTTTTTTTGGCCTGATGAGTCAAAGACAAATGTCCAGCGTGAAGCCCACCCATTGTTGGTACAAAGGCAATGGTTTTACCTTGCGCTCTCCACATTGAGACCGCTTCAGCTAGTTGCTGATTATTTACACAAACTTGCATTAGTAACTGTGTTTATCGTTAGGAAAAGTTTGATTTTTAACTGCGTTAATATAGCTTTTAACACCAGACTGTATTGAATCATGGCCAGTCAAAAAGTTTTTAACAAATTTTGGCAAGTGGCCGGTATTAATGCCAAGCATATCGTAACTTACCAAAACCTGTCCATCGCAATTAACACCGGCACCAATGCCAATAGTTGGTATGCTTAATTTGGCTGAAATTTTAGTGGCTAGTGTTTCAGGAACGCACTCAAGAACTAACACTTCCACACCCCAAGATTCTAGTAGCAAGGCATCTTCTAATATTTTATTGGCACCAGCATCGTCCTTGCCTTGCACTTTATAGCCGCCCATCTCAACAACAGATTGTGGCTGCAAACCCAAGTGGCCACAGACTGGAATAGCGCTCTCTTGCAAGATTTTAAAAGAAGCCTCATGCTCAGCACCTCCTTCAAATTTAACCATTTGCGCACCAACACTCATTAAGCGTTTGGCATTTTCTAAGGTTTGCTGAGCATGGGTATAGCTTTGGTAAGGCATATCAGCAATCAATAGCGCATTTTGCATAGATTTTGCAACGGCTTGCGTATGGTAAATCATATCTTCCATGCTAACGCCCAAGGTATTTTCCCCACCTTGGATTACGTTACCCAGGGAGTCACCCACCAGAATCATATCCACACCACACGCATCAAACAACTTAGCAAATGAGGCGTCATACGCTGTTAGGCAGGTGATCTTTTCACCATTTTTCTTAAAGGATTGTAATGCTGATAATTTCATAATCTTGTTAATTGATACTCACCCAACTTCTCAATAAGCTCTTGAATAGGGCCAAGTACCGGCACTTTTAAATCCTGCTCAAGCTCAGCCAAAGGAATCAGTACAAAAGCTCGATTCATCATTTCAGGATGAGGAATGACTAATTGCTTGGAGGCAACCACTTGAACGCCATAGATAATAATATCCAAATCAATGGTTCTAGCACCCCATTTTTGAGCACGCTCACGATGCTGATCAGTTTCTATAGCTTGGCAAACATGGAGCAATTCTAATGGGGTTAAGTGTGTACTCACCTGGGCGATTGCATTTATATAATCAGGCTGATCTGAATTGTCTACGGGTGGCGATTGATACAAACTTGAAAGGTTAACCACCTCCACATCTTTAGCACTGTGCAGTGCCATCACCGCAGTTTTAATCTGCTGTTTTGGGTGATCAAGGTTTGACCCAAGTCCGATATAAGCTAGCAATGGACTAACGTCCCAACACGCTCACCAGCGCCTAATTTAATTAAAACATTATCCTGTCTGCCCGAGGCAATTACAGTATTGGTTTTTGAGCGAGAAGCTGTTTTGGCAGCGAGCACTTTGGTATACATGCCACCTGAACCTAATGAGCCACCTGTTCTGCCCGCAACTCTTGATAATTTTTCATCATCAACTTGAATTTTCTCAATCAGCTCAGCCTTTGCATTTTTTCTAGGATCAGCATCATAAACACCGCCTTGATCTGTCAAAATAACCAGCTGAGTAGCGCCAACTAAATTTGCCACCAACGCCGCCAAAGTATCGTTATCGCCAAATTTAATCTCTTCGGTAGCCACTGTATCGTTTTCGTTAATGATCGGCACCGTGCTTAACTCAAGCAGCGCATTCAATGTAGCTGAGATGTTATCACTTTGCTGCTTATTGGCTAGGTTGTCGTGGGTTAGGAGTATTTGCGCAGTATGAATAGCATGCTTAGCAAATAAGGATTCATAAGCTTGCACCAAGCCCATTTGCCCAACAGCAGCAGCCGCCTGAAGTTGGTGAATATTCTCAGGACGAGCCTCCCAGCCTAGACGCTTAATACCCTCTGCAATCGCACCACTCGAAACCAAGATAACTTCAATCCCTTGACTTTTTAGGTGCACAATTTGCTCAACCCAAGCGCTAATTGCACGCTTATCCAAACCCTGACCATCATTGGTCAGTAGTGCTGATCCGATTTTAACCACCCATCTTTGTTTACTCATTGTTATTATTTTTAACCAACTTAAACAAACCTTCAACCAAATCTTTACAGCCTAGGCCGTTAAGTGCTGAAATATTATAAAATTCTCCCTGATAGTTGATTTCTTTTAACAAGCGACTAACAATTTCAGTGCGATCATCTTCAGGCATTAAATCCATTTTATTAATAGCTAACATTCTCGGCTTATCGGCTAATTCTGGATCATATTTTCTTAACTCTTTTTCAATGGTTAAAAAGTTTTTAGCAGGATCTGATCCGTCTGCTGGCAAAATATCCAAAACGTGCAACAAAGCTTTAGAGCGAGATAGATGTTTTAAAAATTCAAAACCCAAACCCACACCTTCACTGGCATCTTCGATCAAGCCTGGAATATCAGCCATGACAATATGCTCATCGTAATAAGACACCACGCCTAATGAAGGATGCAAGGTAGTAAATGGGTAATCCGCTACTTTAGGACGAGCGCTGGAAATCTGACGAATTAGACTTGATTTACCTGCGTTGGGCATACCAAGCAGACCGATATCAGCCATCACATTCATCTCTAGGCCAATTTCACGCGCCTCGCCTAGCGAGCCGGGTGTGGTCTTACGCGGTGCACGATTAATACTAGATTTAAAACGCGTATTGCCTAGCCCATGAAAACCACCCTTGGCCACCAAAATAACTTGCTCGTGCTCAATCATTTCACCAATTAGCTCGTCGGTTTCTAAATCGTAGATTTTAGTGCCGAGTGGAATCTCCACGGTTAAATGATCGGCTGATTTTCCACGCTTATTTTGGCCCGATCCAGGCTGACCATTTTTTGCTCTAAAAAGACGATTAAAGCGGAATTCACTTAGGGTGTTAAGACTCTCTTGGCCACGGAAATACACGTGCCCGCCATCACCGCCATCACCGCCATCTGGACCGCCATCTGGAATATATTTTTCTCGACGAAAGCCCAAGCAACCCGCCCCTCCTTTTCCAGCTTCAATACGAATACTGGCAGAATCAACAAACTTCATAAAAAACCGCTAAAATACAATAAAGCTATTATACCACCGACAAATGAATCGAACCCTATACAGCCTAGTTGGATATTTATTATTACCGATTTTAATTATTCGGTTATTTGTGAAATCTATCAAGGCACCTGCCTATCGAAAAAGGATCCACGAAAGACTGGGGTTTATTCAAAAAAACTCCTTGCCTGTCATTTGGATCCATTGTGTTTCAGTGGGTGAATTTAGAGCCTCTATCACGCTGATCGACACTCTAATCAAGCAACATCCAAAGCATAAAATATTAATAACCAGCACCACACCAACCGGCTCTAGTGCGCTTACACATCACTATGGAGATCGAATTCTACATTGCTATTTTCCTTTTGACTTAAGTCCAATTATTAAGCGCTATATTCAGCGCCTAAATCCTGCTTTGTGTATTCTTATGGAAACTGAAATTTGGCCAAATTTAATCCATTCTTTAAAGCAAAACAACATTCCCAGTATTTTAATTAATGCCAGACTCTCAGAGCGATCGTTAAAAAAATATCAAAAATTTGCCCCAAAACTAATCCATCAAACACTTAATAATTTAAGCTTGATAGCCTCTCAAAATCAAAACTCAGCTGATCGTTTTATTCAACTTGGCGCACAAGAAGACAAAGTCGTCAATGCGGGTAATATCAAATTTGATCAAAATCCAAAATCAGACCTACTCACCACCAAAGCCATTAAAAAAATCACCCAAGGGCGGGTTGTAATTACTTTTGCCAGTACCCATTCAGGGGAAGAGGCGAAAATTATCAATAGCTATTTGGCTGTTAAAGAGCAGATTAATGCACTGGTTGTTTTTGTACCAAGACATCCTGAGCGATTCAATCAAGTAGAAAAATTAGCTCTTAGCGCTGGTTTGAGTATTGAGCGCCGATCAAGCGCTAGATCAGCCACTCAGGCAGATGTACTACTGGGTGATTCAATGGGTGAAATGATGAGCTATTTCGAAGTGAGCGATATTGTGTTTATGGGAGGGAGCTTGAATGATACGGGCGGGCACAATATGTTAGAGCCGGCCGCTTTATCCAAGCCGATTATTTTTGGCCCTAATGTGTTTAATTTTGCTGAAATTTCTAGTAATTTATTAAATAAAAAAGCCGGCATCCAAGTGCAGGATTCCAAGCAGTTATTTACAGAAATTATGCAATTATTAAACAACCCCGAGCAGTTGGAGTCTTTGGGTGCTAATGCCAAACAATATTTTGACTCTCAACAAGGTGCGGTTAAAAGAATTGCTAAAATCGCTATGGATATTATTTAGCATCCCAATAACGCTGCATCTCATAATACAAAAAAGAAGCGGTCCAAGTGATTAGCACAAAGCCCACCAAGGCCTCCATACCTACTAAAAATCGGATAGAGCCAAAGGGCTCAATATCGCCAAAACCGAGTGTGGTGAAATTTGTAAATGAAAAATAAACACTGTCCATAAACGAGCCGTCATAATTACCTTGTATCTCACCCCAGACCTTATCTTTACTCATTAAAAAATAAGCCAAAGCAAACAGCCATATTTCAACTACATGTGCAATGAGCGCAATAAACACCACCACCACAATTCTAAACCGATGTTTAATTTGAACCCTTGGCACTAAGTTAGTCGCACGATACAAAAACTCATAATGAATCAAAACACTAAGGGTGACAATAATGGTGTTAATTAATGCTGCTAGCCACATACTTAAATATTCTTTATAATTAAAGTGATTATTGTACTTAAGAAATATTGGAAAAAATCAAAATGGACTGTTGCAATTCAAAATCCAATGAAAAACTCCTGTGTTATTGCTTTAACATTAGTGAAAACGCCTATATAAAGGCAATTAAAGCCGGAAAAGGCGCCCTTTTAAAGGATTTCGTGGTGTTTCAGACCAAACACAACTACTGCAATTGCGAAAACCTCAACCCTAGCAAACAATGCTGCCTAAAATCCTTTAAAGCTTTAGAAATTTCCCAAAAAATGAAAATGGATGTTTAAGCACCCTCTTTCATATAAATTTCAGAATCATTCTCTAAAAACTCAGCTGATTTTTGATCCATCTCCACTTGAATGGCATTAATCTTGGCGATTTCTGCCGCGTCCATAGTTTTGATTTCTTGGGTAATTTTCATTGAGCAAAACTTAGGGCCACACATAGAGCAAAAATGCGATGTCTTCGCTGCTTGCTTTGGCATGGTTTCGTCATGATATTTACGCGCTGTATCTGGATCCAAACCTAAGTTAAACTGATCTTCCCATCTAAACTCAAAACGCGCTTTACTTAAAGCGTTATCCCGAATCTGCGCACCCGGATGACCTTTGGCTAGATCGGCTGCATGAGCAGCAATTTTGTAAGCAACAATACCTTCTTTAACATCATCTTGATTTGGCAAGCCTAAGTGCTCTTTAGGGGTTACATAGCAAAGCATGGCACAACCGTACCATCCGATTTGCGCCGCACCAATGGCTGAAGTAATATGATCATAACCCGGAGCAATGTCAGTAGTTAATGGTCCTAGCGTATAAAACGGCGCTTCACCACACTCGTCTAATTGCTTATCCATATTTTCTTTAATCATCTGCATTGGCACGTGTCCAGGGCCTTCGATGAAGGTTTGTACATCATGCTTCCAAGCGATTTTAGTTAGCTCGCCTAGTGTTTCCAACTCGCCAAATTGCGCTGCGTCATTAGCGTCAGCAATACAGCCTGGACGCAAACCATCGCCAAGTGAAAAAGTAATATCGTACTTTTTCATAATTTCACAAATTTCTTCAAAATGCGTATAAATAAAACTTTCAGTATGATGCGCCAAACACCACTTGGCCATAATCGAGCCACCACGAGAAACAATGCCAGTAATACGATCAATGGTTAGTGGTACGTGTTGTAGGCGTACGCCGGCATGAATGGTGAAATAATCCACTCCCTGCTCAGCTTGCTCAATTAGCGTATCTCTAAACACCTCCCAATTAAGATCTTCGGCAATACCATTAACCTTTTCTAAAGCTTGGTAAATTGGCACCGTGCCAATTGGCACTGGAGAATTACGAATAATCCACTCACGAGTTTCGTGAATATTTTTGCCTGTTGAAAGATCCATAATGGTGTCTGCACCCCAGCGAATACCCCAAACCATTTTATCGACTTCTTCTTCAATACTTGAGCCTAAGGCTGAGTTACCAATATTACCATTAATTTTCACCATGAAGTTGCGTCCGATAATCATCGGCTCAGTTTCAGGATGATTAATATTGGCCGGAATCACCGCGCGCCCGCGAGCAACCTCACTACGCACAAATTCAGCAGTAATAACATCCGGGATATCGGCGCCAAAACTTTCGCCTTTTTGTTGGCCGATTTGATCTTTGTAATCTTGCCATTTACAGTTTTCTCGAATGGCAATGTACTCCATTTCAGGGGTGATAATACCTTGCTTGGCATAATGCATTTGGGTGACATTTTTACCTTCTTTGGCACGCTTTGGCGTCTTTAGAAACTCAAAACGCAAAGCGTCTAATTCTGCGTCATCCAGGCGCTCATTTGAAAAAGTTGAGCTCATGCCGTCCAGCGTTTGAGTGTCCGCTCTTTCGTCAATCCAGGCTTCGCGAATATTACTCAACCCTTTGCGCAAATCAATTTGCACAGTTGGATCGGTATAAACACCCGAAGTGTCGTACACGTGAATGGGGTCATTCTTCTCAGCTAGATCACCAATGGTATCTGTGAGTGTGATTTCACGCATTGGCACCTGAATATCGGCGCGAGAACCCTCAACATAAATCTTATGAGAGTTTGGAAAAGGTTGGATAAACGCCTCTTTGACGCTTGACATGCTGGTTAACGTTTCGTTTGATTGATTCATTGTTGTATAATCGATGAAATTATTAGAATTTAAATTAAGATGACAATTTTAACCCATAGACCACGTCGTATGAGAAAACACGCATATACCCGTGAATTAATGCGTGAAAACACCCTAAGCACCGATGACTTAATCTTTCCACTCTTTGTAATTGAGGGCGACAACAAGCGCGAAAGCATTGATTCTATGCCTGATATCGAGCGTTTAAGTGTTGATCAATTATTGCTAGAAGCTCAAGAATTGGTTGATTTAGGCATTCGCGCCGTGGCTTTATTTCCAGTTGTACCTAATGAGAAAAAATCTTTAGATGCACAAGAAGCTTACAATCCAGATGCACTCGCACAGCGTGCTGTACGCGCATTAAAGGATAAATTTTCTGAGTTAGCAGTGATTACTGATGTTGCGCTCGACCCATTTACCACGCATGGTCAAGATGGGCTAATTGATGAATCTGGATATGTGCTAAATGATGAAACCGTTGCAGTTTTAGTTAAACAGGCACTTTCTCATGCGCAAGCAGGCAGTGATATTGTTGCGCCTTCAGATATGATGGATGGACGTATTGGTGCAATTCGTGAAGCCTTAGAAGAAAATGGCTTTATTCATACCAAAATCTTAGCTTACTCCGCCAAATATGCATCTAGTTACTACGGTCCGTTTAGGGATGCAGTTGGCTCTGCAAGCAATCTTGGCGCCTCTAGCAAAGAAACTTACCAGATGGATCCTGCCAATTCGGACGAAGCCATGCGTGAAGTTGAACTAGATATTGATGAAGGTGCTGATATGGTAATGATTAAACCTGGCTTACCTTATTTAGACATTGTTTATCGCATTAAGCAAACCTTTGGCATGCCTACTTTTGCTTATCATGTGAGTGGTGAATATGCACAAATTAAGGCGGCCAGTCAAAATGGCTGGATTGATGAGAAAAAAGTCACACTTGAAACTTTGCTTTCTTTTAAACGTGCGGGCAGTGATGCCATTCTGACTTACTATGCCAAACAGGCTGCCAAATGGCTAAAAGAATAATATATTAAAATATAATAATATTCTTATATAGTTCTCAAAATAGTGTATAATGCCTACCTAATTACACCATTTAACGAATGAGAACTGACCATGGAAAACAAATCCCTATTTAGCGCTATTGTTCTAGCTTTTGCATTAATTGCAGGCTATTTTTTTTACAGTGAAAAACTAGATACTTTAGAGCAGGAAGTTGAGGGTATCACTCAAGAGTACAACCAAAAAATAAGCGCTCTTCAGCCAATCGAAAGTTCAAATGACACCTCTAACAATTCAGCACTTGAAGCATTGAATGATCAACTTATCAAAGCGCAATCAGCACTTAAGATTTCACAAGACAAACTCTCTTTAGCAACGAGTAAAACCAGCGTTTTAGGTGATGAAATGTCACAAATGGATGATGCAAGAAATCAAGTCAAATCACTAAAAGGATCTCTGCAATCAGTTGAGAAAAAACTCGACATTTCTGCAGAAAAAATTAGCTACCTTGAGCAAGTTTTTGAAACTCAGAATAAAGCCACTGTTGAGCAAAACATTGCCAGAATCAAAGAACTTAAAGAAACTTCTAGCGGCATCGCAGTAACCGGATTAATTGTACCTGCCATTGGAGTTGCAACCTTAATCTCTTACACAACGGAAGAAATTGGCAACTATTGTGCCAACATTAAAAACACTATTGAGCTTGAAAATCAGGTATTTGGTAAAGTGATTTCTTTAGATGAAAGCATGCAAAACAACTACCACAACCAATGTGAAGTTAGCTTAAAGGACAAAATTAAAAAAGGCTTGAAGAAACTCCAAGCCCGTTAATTTGATTATTAAACGGTTCGATTATTAATCAAATCTTCAACCACCTCTGGCTCCGCCAGGGTGGAGGTGTCACCCAGATTATCAAAATCATTCTCGGCAATCTTTCTTAAGATTCGACGCATAATCTTGCCACTACGTGTTTTTGGCAATCCTGGTGCAAACTGAATTTTGTCTACCAATGCAATTGGGCCAATTTCACTACGCACCAGTTTAACCAGCTCTGTTTTTAATGCATCTGTTGGCTCAACACCACTCATAATAGAAACATAAGCGTAAACACCCTGCCCTTTGATGTCGTGTGGATAACCCACCACAGCAGCCTCTGAAACACTCTCATGTAAGACCAGTGCTGATTCAATCTCAGCTGTACCTAGACGGTGACCTGAGATATTTAAAACATCATCAACGCGTCCAGTAATCCAATAATAGCCATCACTATCGCGCTTAACACCGTCACCAGCAAAATATTTACCCGGGAAAGTTGAGAAGTAAGCCTCCATGAAGCGCTCATGATTATTGTAAAGTGTGCGCATTTGCCCTGGCCAAGATCTAGCTAGTACCAAGATACCTTCCGCTTCACCTTCTAAAATGTCACCCTTTTCATTAACCACTTGCGGCTCAACACCAAAGAAAGGCTTACTTGCCGATCCAGGCTTTAATGCAGTTGCATAAGGCAATGGTAAAATCATATGGCCACCTGTTTCAGTTTGCCACCAAGTGTCAACTACCGGACATTTAGCTTGACCAATTTTATGGTAATACCACTCCCAAGCTTCCGGGTTAATCGGCTCTCCAACTGTGCCCAATATTCTTAAGCTAGAACGGTCAGTTTTTTCAACAAATTCGTCACCTGCACCCATAAGGGCGCGAATAGCAGTAGGTGCCGTATAGAATGTATTAACCTGATGCTTATCAATCACTTGCCAGAAACGTGAAGCATCTGGATAAGAAGGGATACCTTCAAACATAAGAGTAGTTCCGCCATTTGCCAGAGGACCATAAACAATGTAAGAGTGTCCTGTTACCCAACCTACGTCAGCCGTACACCAGTAAATATCGCCTTCTTGATAATCAAATGCATATTTATGTGTCATTGCCGCATAAAGTAAATAGCCGCCTGAAGTGTGCAATACGCCTTTTGGTTTTCCAGTAGACCCTGATGTATAAAGAATAAATAATGGTGTTTCAGCATCGAACGACTCACATGGGCACTCGCTTGGAACATCAGCTACTAAATCATGGTACCAAATATCTTTATCACCCCATTCAACTGAGCCTTTAGTATTTTGCACCACTACTACTTTACTAACACAATCACAACCTTCGACTGCAAGATCAACATTTGACTTAAGTGCTGTTGATCGTCCACCACGCATACCTTCATCAGCAGTAATAACAACATTACATTCAGAATCTAAAATTCGATCTTTAAGGGCCTCTGGTGAAAACCCGCCAAATACTACTGAGTGAATAGCGCCAATACGGGCACATGCTAACATAGCGTAAGCAGACTCAAGGATCATCGGCATATAAATACAAACTCGATCGCCTTTTTTAACACCTAAATTCTTTAAACCATTAGCAAGCTTTGCCACTTCATCGTGTAGTTGTTGATAAGTAACCTTCTGACTCACATCAGGATCGTCGCCTTCCCAAATAATAGCAGTTTGCTTAGCTCTTTGCGGTAAGTGTCTGTCGATACAGTTATAAGCAACATTTAATTCGCCACCCTTGAACCACTCAATTTTTCCTTGGGTGTAATCCACATTAGAGACCTCGTTCCAGTCTTTATCCCAATCTAAGAATTCTTTTGCCTGGGTAGCCCAAAATTCATCTGCATTGTTAATTGAGTCGTTGTACATCAACTCATATTTTTTTTCATCACATAAAGGGGTTTTGTTTGACTGGAGAATTGGATACATAATTAATAGCTAGTTCAAGAAATATAAATTAATAATACCTAAAAACAAATTTTCTAGAAAGCTATTTTCTTAAATTAGGTCTTTCAATTCTATCGTATTAGCATCACCCATATGACTGACTTGGGCTAAAAATAACTCCGCGGTTGAAATGGCATCTTGCATTGCATTATGAGCCTTATATCTTGGTAAATTATATTTCTCTCTTAAAGAAAATAAACGCAGACTTTCAGGTTGAATATAACCTTTAGTATTCATCATCTTTCTATTTTCAATTTTTAAAGTGTCTAACATTCTCATGGGTAAGCAATTAATTTTGTACAATTTTTGACAAGCACAATTAATAAATCTTTTTTCAATATTGTCAAAATGCGCAATCACTACTCGATTATTCATTTCACTAAAAAGCTTATCCATGGCATCATTCAGACCTATTCCCTGACTAAGATCATCATCTGTTAACTGATGAATACTCACATTTTCTTCTGTGAGTGACTGTTCAGGATTAATCAATAAATGCTGACTAGAAGCTGCCAATAAGTGCATATCTTTGATCACAGTGTAACCCATGCTAATAATTTTTTCTTTGGCAGGATTGAGCCCGGTTGTTTCAAAATCAAGCACTAAAAACTCAATATCCTTGATTAGCATTTTTTTATTAATCAAAGGCTTAAGTAGATAATTTCTCAGTGCGGGGGATAAGTTAGACCTTAATAACAACGTTTTTTGGTAATACTTAGGGAATAAGTAATAGGCCAATTTTTTCATAATATGGATGTTTGATACTGAGAACTCATGGCCGATTGCATATTGGAAACAATACCAAATGCATCTTTTAAATGTTTTTGATCCAAAGAGGAAATTTCTTTAGTTGGTACAAAATTATCAATGGATTGTCCATTTTTTATCTGTCTAGATTGATGCTCAATCCTAACCAGATTAATAAACTTATAGGCTTCAATTAAATCACTAACACCTGATTGACTCAAGGCATGAATATCCATCAATTCTCTTAATCTATCTTGCGTATTTATCGCCCTAACACCGTGTGACAACGCATAAACCCGAGAGAAATCGACAATTGGAACAACCCCTTTTCTCTTTAGATCTAGTGTTTTTGCATCTGCGCCATGACGATCTACAATGAAATTTCTAAAAAATCCTAAAGGAGGTGTGTAGTGTTCGGCGTTATGTGCCATGTGCGATTGAAAAATAGTATTTTTTTGCGTGTTGTTTAAAACACCTGACAACATGTCGTCTAAAAGTTCAGGGCTACCATAAATACATTTCAAATCAAAGAATATACTGGCATACATTAACGCTTTCGGATCAGGACTTGATATCCAACTATTATAATAAGAGCGCCAAACAGAAACCGGCTGTCGCCATTTTGGATTGGTTGCCATCACATCCCCGGGGCAGTATACATAGCCACACTCATCTAGACCATCGCTCACATAGGCACTAAGTTTAGAAAAATACTCTCCATGTAGCTTTTCATCATAGTCATCCGACAAGATTAGCAAATTATCCTGGTCAGTATGTGCAATTTGCTCAGATCTAGCAAGAGAGCCTGCAACTACCCAGGCATAAGCGATGGGCGGCTCTCCTAAGAGGGCTTCCGCCTGTTTTAATAACTGCTGATTGATGGAACGGCCAACCGAACTTATTGAATAAGTAATATCATGCTCATCCATATTAGACTCAAAACTATGCTGCAGTAATAGTGGCACTTGCTGGGATATTTTTTTAAGCTCCCCAACTGTTTCTGATACCAGTACTTCGTTAATCAAAAATACCACATTATGGCTTTGCTTTCTCAACAGATCTGCTGCAGTAACCACGCCAACTACTTGATTATTTTTAAGGATGGGAAGGTGTCTAATGTGTGAATTAGCCATTAACAACATCGCCTCAACACCACTTTTATAATGCGCAATTGAGATTGGGTTAGTTGTCATAATATCACTCACCGGAGATGAAACGTCCAGCCCAGTAGCTGCTACTTTTGTACAAAAAGCACGATCAGTCACAATACCACGTAATGTAGTGCCTTCTGTCACCACGACCGAGGTAACATTTTTACTACTCATTAATTGGGCCACATCACGGATACTGGTACTAGGGTCAATTGTATAAGCATCATTTGCTCTGGACATGGATAGTACTGAGTTGTCCAGTAAGCTATTTTGCTTAACAATATTTTGCACCTTGATACTAGACTCCAGGCCAGCATCAACAAAAAAGTGATGAACACTACTCTGCTGCGAGAATAGCTCAAAAAATAGTTTTTTAGGGATTTTGTAATATAGCGTGTCTTCTTGACAGCTGTGCGAATACAAAACTAACTGAGCATTGTATCCAAACCACTGGCGCTCACCTAGAATGGAAAACAACTGCTCATTTTCATCTTCGATTAGTACTGCACCCTTGCGCACCAAATATAGAAAATTGGGCTTAAGAGTTAAAACATGCTTTCTTTTTCGATAGCCTATTTGTATCTCTTTAACCAGAGATTCAAGCTGTGCAGTGGTTGCACTATCAAGTGGCAGTGTCGATTTAAGAAAATCAATAACCTCTAGAGCTTCAATATCCATTATTTAATAGTCTTTATCCTGATAAGTGAAAATAGCCGGTACTTCTGCATAAAAGATACTACCACTTACTGAGATTACAAACTGCAAATAATCAGATCTTCTAACATCCACTAAAGAGCTTTGCCAAAGCTGATTGCCCGCTTCTACCAAGCTCATTAACTCTGGTTGTGAATGCGCACCTTGTTCGCTTACCAAGGCAAACTTAACCTCTTGCAAAGGGGTTTCAGATTTTAAGCGAAAGTGATTATTGCCATATTGCTGTGTGTCAGAAGTGACTAATAACTCTAAATCGCCATTGACTAGATCACAATGGCCACTTTCCCAGCGACAATTAGACTTGGCAAGCATCTTATACAATTGACCATCTTTAGCCTTATGCGGTACTTCAGCGACATAATAATCAACTGCAAAGTAGCTCATAATTGCCAATATGGGGGCAACGATCATAGAGGTGATAACGTGTTTATTTTTAAAAAACATAATTCCCTTATTTTAAATAAAAAAACACCCGGCATTGCCGGGTGTCAAAGTAAAAAACTTAAAAAGTTTTTTTAGTTAGATGCGGGAACACGAATGTTCTCAACCATCTTCTCAACCTCTGCAGGTACTTTAGCTGTACGCGTCATTACAAAGAATGCAACAGCGAAGTTAACCACGGCACCAATAGCACCGAACGCATTAGGCTCAATACCTAAGAACCAGTTCGGATCCATGTCACCCAAGAAAGACGTTGACTTCACAAACATGATACCCTTGTGCTGGAATACATATAACAATGTAATACCAATACCTGACAACATACCTGCAATCGCACCTTCTTTGTTCATCTTCTTAGAGAAGATACCCATCATTAGTGCAGGGAAGATACTTGATGCTGCTAGACCAAAGGCTAGTGCAACTGTACCTGCGGCAAAATCCGGAGGATTAAAGCCGTAGTAACCTGCAATTAAGATGGCACCAATCATTGAGATTCTAGAGTATCTAAGCTCTTCCTTCTCAGTGATATTAGGTCTCCACACACCTTTTAACAAGTCATGTGAAATTGAAGATGCGATAGCTAACAATAAACCAGCTGCTGTCGATAATGCTGCTGCTAAACCACCGGCTGCAACAATTGCAATCACCCAGTTCGGCAAGCCAGCGATCTCAGGATTCGCAAGAACCATGATATCTCTATCAACTTTTACCATTTCATTAGTCTTCTTATCACCTGTGTATGAAATCAAGCCATCGTTATTCTTGTCTTCAAACTTTAATAGACCTGTAGTCTCCCAGTTTTTAAACCAAGAAGGTCGATCAGCATATGCCAAGTTTTGTTCAGCGTTAGGCTGATCAATTGTTTGCATAAGGTTTAATCTTGCCATTGCTGCAACTGCAGGAGCTGTTGTGTAAAGTAGCGCGATAAATACCAAAGCCCAACCTGCAGATTCACGAGCCGCTTTCACTGAAGATACAGTAAAGAATCTCATGATAACGTGCGGAAGACCTGCTGTACCAATCATTAGAGATAGCGTGTAAACAAACATGTTTGTTGTGCTTAATCTAGCTTGCGTGGTGTACTCAGCAAAACCTAGTTGTGTTACCACTTGATCGAGCTTATCTAATAGATAAGTACCATCAGCCATTTCACTACCCAAACCTAATTGAGGAATTGGATTACCCGTAAGCATAAATGAAATAAAGATTGCTGGAATTGTATAAGCAATAATCATAATCACGTACTGTGCAATTTGCGTGTATGTAATACCTTTCATACCACCCATGGTTGCATAGAAAGCTACGATAACCATACCTGATACCAAGCCTGTCTCATAATCCACTTCTAGGAATCTTGAGAATGCCACACCGATACCCTTCATTTGACCAATTACATAAGTAACCGATGCAATGATTAAACAAATAACCGCAACAACACGTGCAGTTTTTGAATAGTATCGATCTGAGATAAACTCTGGCACTGTAAATGCGCCATGCTTCCTTAAGTAAGGCGCAAGTAACATTGCTAGTAGCACATAACCACCAGTCCAACCCATTAAGAATACCGAACCACCGTATCCATAAAATGCAATTAAACCTGCCATCGAGATAAATGACGCTGCACTCATCCAGTCTGCTGCTGTTGCCATACCATTCGCCACAGGATGAATACCGCCACCCGCAACATAAAACTCTTTAGTTGAGCCGGCTCTTGCCCAGAAGGCAATACCTATGTAGATCGCAAAAGTTACGCCTACAAATAAAAACGTTAATGTTTGTAAATCCATATTTTTCTCCCCTTACCTATTTTTCGTCAACGCCAAATTCTTTGTCAATTTTTCCCATGCTTTTTGCATAGTAAAAGACCAAGATTACGAACGTGTAAATTGAGCCTTGTTGTGCAAACCAAAACCCTAGTTTATATCCACCCATTCGGACGGTATTTAAAACATCTACTAGCACAATGCCAAATAGATATGAAACTACAAACCAGATTGATAAGCACTTAACAATAAGTGCAATATTAGCCTTCCAGTAGTTATTATTTTTATCGGCCATTTAGACTCCCCTTTTTGATTAAATCACTGAAAATGATACACACTTTGCTTAACTGAAATCAACTATCAGTATTCCTTAATATACCTTTCTAGAAAAGTATATTAAGGAGGTGGTAAAAATATTTTAAAATGGGTCAAACTACCCTTTAAGAAGTTTAGTTAAGAGAACACTTAATAGCACTAATTCCTGTCTAGACAACTTAGACTCAAAAAACTGCTTAGACATATACTGTACTAATGGATAGTTTTTTTCAATAAATTCAACACCAAGCTCGGTAAGTCTAACAATCTTACTTCTTTTATCTGTAGGGTTTGCATCTCTAATAATATAGTTTTTAGATTCTAGCTTGATTAAGACCTTGGTTAAACCTCCTGAAGAGACCATGAGTGAGCTGGACAATAAAGAAGGGGTTAGTCTATGGGGATAAGGAAAAGAGCGTAGTAATACCAATACCTCAAGCTCAAACACAGAAAGGTCAAACTGCTCGCAAACACTTTCAACAAGCAAGTTAAATTGAGAAGATGCCCTACCTAGATTAAGCACGGCCATTGCTAGATTTACATCTATATCAGGCCAGTTCTCATGGAAACGAATTTCTGTATTTTCAACCTTGATCATCTTTTTTGGTATGTGTATTGTTTAAAAAAACACTTCAAAAAGAACAATATCTAAGCGTTTTTAGATGGCTAAGTACTGATGCCTTAACACCTCATCATCCAATACTTCTTGAGCAGTACCGTCAAATACAATCTTTCCAGTATCCAATATCAGTGCCCTGTCAGCTAAACGCAATGCGGCTACCGCATTTTGTTCAACAATAATCGTAGTAATACCCAACTTCTTGATGCTTAACAATATCTCTTCAATTTCATGCACAATAACCGGAGCAAGACCTTCATAAGGCTCATCCAACAATAACAGCTTTACATCACGCGCCAACGCTCTGGCAACTGCCAACATTTGCTGTTCACCACCAGAAAGAGTAACACCATCTTGATCCTTTCTTTCTCCTAATCTTGGAAAATGCTCATAGATACGCTCTATAGTCCAGCCAATAGGCCCTTCTATTTGCGCCAACTGTAAGTTTTCTTCCACCGTCAAACCGCCAATAATACAACGATCCTCTGGCACCAATGCGACACCTACTTGCGCCACTTGGTAATCTTCCATTTCATGCAAAGGCTGGTGATCTAACCACATCTCTCCGTGATTCACTTGTGGATCAGAAGCACGGGCAATTGATCTAAGTGTTGAGGTTTTGCCCGCACCATTTCTACCTAGTAATGCAAGAATTTCACCTTCTCGAATATCAAAGCTAACACCTTGAACAATATAACTTTCACCATAATAAGAGTGAATATCCCAACAAGAGAAAAACGCAGGGTCCGCGCCCTGAGAAACAATAGGTTTTGCTTTATTTTTAGTATCACTCATTATTCACCCCCGCCTAAATAAGCTTCTTGTACGATTGGATTACCTTTAATTTCATCAGGCGTGCCTGTTGCAATAATTTTTCCTCTTGCTAGTACAGAAATAGTATCTGCAACACTAAACACAACATGCATATCATGTTCGATAATAATTTTTGTCATACCACCTTCTTTAATCTTTTTAAGCAGCTCAATGGTTTGATTAGTGTCATGTCGTGCCATTCCAGCAGTTGGCTCGTCTAACAATAATAGCTTTGGATGTTGTATTAAACACATTGCCAACTCAAGCCGACGCTTATCACCACGTGACATGCTTCCTGACATATTATGCATTTTATCTTCCATGCCAATACTTGCCAAGATGTCAACTGCCTCATTCATAATATCTTTTTCGTCAGCCAAATCTCTAAAAATTTTAAACTTAAAGGAGCCGTCTCGTTTTGCCAACGCTGGAATCATGACATTTTCTAGTAAAGATAGATCTGTAAATATTTCCGGTGTTTGAAAAACTCGCACCAAACCCATCTGATTGATTTCATGTGCTTGTTTTCCAATAACATCCTTGTTATCAAATAATACTTCGCCAGTATCTGGCTCTAGTAAGCCAATAATAACATTTAATAAGGTTGACTTACCTGCGCCATTTGGGCCAATAATTGCATGAACCTTGCCCTTTTCAATGTTAAGATTAATGTCAGTTAATGCCTTCAAGCCACCAAAAGTTTTATTAACATTGCTAATTTTTAAAACAGATTCGCTCATTTTATTCGCCTCCTTGTTTTAATTTTTCTTGTTCTTTATTTTTTGTAAATCTATTTTTAATCTTCTGGAAACCCTCTGTAACACCACCCGGTAAGAAGATAACAACAATCATAAACATGAGCCCCAAGGTTAGGTGCCAACCCTCACCAACAAATGGTGAAACCACCACCACCATCGTATCATTAAGCCACTGAGGTAAAAAGGAGAAGAAGCCATGTAAAGTAGCCTCATTAACTGCTGAAAAGATATTCTCAAGGTACTTGATAATTGCCACACCTAGCAAAGGCCCATACAATGTACCTACGCCACCCAAGATAGTCATCAATACCACTTCACCAGAAGCAGTCCATTGCATTCTTTCTGCACCAGCTAATGGATCTGTAACTGCCATCAATGAGCCAGCCAATCCTGCAAACATGCCAGAAATAATAAAGGCAGTCACCAAGTATGGTCGGGTATTGTAGCCCGTGTATTTCATTCTATGTTGGTTAGATTTAATCGCTTTAAGTTTTAACCCAAAAGGAGAGTTAAATATTTTTAAAGAGATAAAAAATGCCAGTATAAGTAATACAGCAGTGAAATAAAATCCTGAATATCCACTCATAGAGATACCAAATAACTCAGTAGAAGGCAGCCCTCCCCCTGTTGCTACATCACTAAACAAGCGGTCAAGCACCCTCGGGTCACCAGCAGCAATTGTTAGGCCAGTTTCACCATTAGTAAGTGGTGTTAGGACCGAATAAGCCAAATTATAAAACATCTGTGCAAAGGCTAATGTTAGGATCGAAAAGTAAATACCTGATCTGCGTAAGCTGACATACCCTACCAAGGCGGCAATAATGCCAGCAAACAGCGTACCAAAAACAATTGCTGGAAGCACGTTCATGCTCAACAGCTTAAAAGACCAAACGGCTGTATAAGAGCCTACACCAATGAAGATAGCATGACCGAATGACAAATACCCAGTTAAACCAAATAAAATATTATAGCCAATCGCAAAAATACCAAAAATAGCAAATTTTTGCAATAAGTCTGGGTAGTTAGCACCAAGAGGACTTAGCCACACCGGCATGCTTAATATAACAATTGTAAAAATTGCCATGATAAAGAGATCACTACGTTTTTTTTCAATTTTCATGCTCTAGTCCTCCATTACACCTTTACGCCCCATCAAACCACGAGGACGTGTTAACAAAATAATCACAGCAACTAAATAAATAATAACTTGATCAATGCCTGGTAGATACTGACTTACAATAGTCATAGATGCGAATGATTGCAAAACTCCCAATAAAAATCCTGCAGCAACAGCACCAGGTAAAGAGCCCATGCCGCCAACCACAACTACCACAAAAGAAAGAACCAAGAAGTCCATCCCCATATGGTAATCAGGCGGCAAAATTGGTGCATACATCACACCTGCGAGTCCTGCAACAACTGATGCAAGGCCAAATACAATGGTAAATTTTCGTTGCACATTAATACCTAAAAATCCAACCATTTGACGGTCAAACATACCCGCTCTAACTACCATTCCAAACGTAGTTAGCTGCAGGAATGCAAACACAGAACCGATAACCAATAATGAAAAAGATAAATAGATTAATCGCCACCAAGGGTATACCAAGTTATCACTCAAGCCTAACCAAGTTCCGACTGCTGCACTACTAGATACAATATCAGGTGCTGGCATAGGAATCGGATTAGCGCCAAAGAAATGACGAATCACCTCTTGAATAACAATCGCCAAGCCGAAAGTAACCAAAATTTGCTCTGCATGCGTACGCTTATAGAAGTGCCTGATCAGCCCTCTTTCCATAGCTAGACCAATCAACAGCATCACAGGTATCGCCATCAGAATAGATAACGGTACCGCATAATCTATAATGGTGAGCCCCACATCCCCAAACCATATCTCTAGATATGCCTGTTCCTTATAAGCAGTAAAAAAAGTAATACTTGGGTCAATCACCTTAACCGATATGGTTAAAATTTTCTGAAATGTGACTGCGCAAAACGCACCCAACATAAACAATGCGCCATGTGCAAAATTCACCACACCCAGTGTACCAAATACCAATGTTAGTCCAAGCGCAATTAAAGCATAAGCTGCGCCTTTATCTAGACCGTTAAGTAATTGTATTAAAACAGCGTCCATAATAGATTCTCTCTTATTAAGTTATAACAAATATTTATTGTAACTTAATAAGAGGAAATTCCTCCGATTAAGTTACAATAAATTCAAATCATAAAAAATGCCAACCACAACTAACTTGCAATTGGCACTCCAGATTAAAACCTTAGAAACTTAGACTTTGTAAGGACCTAGATTACCACCAAAAATTGATGCATCGTACTCAACCTGAGCACGTGGCACTTCTTTAACGATATCAAGTAGGTCAAACTGTGTACTTGGATTTTGCTTACCACGAACCACCAATACATCTTTGAAACACTGGTGATCTTCAGCACGATACTCAGTTGCACCGTTACCCATACCATCAAACTTAAAGCCTTCTAGTTGTCTGATAACTTCAGGTGGATAGAATGTACCCGCATTTTCACAAGCATTTGCATAAAGCAATGTTTGTACGTAACAAGTATGTGCCGCCATTGAAGGTGGGAAGCCGTACTCTGTACCGAATGATTTAACGAAAGCTTTAGAACCTTCGTCTTTTAACTGCCAATCCCAGTTAGTTGTACCCAAAATACCCTGTAGGTTTTTACCAGCACCCTGTGCCATAAGACGAGAGTATAAAGGCACAATAATTTCAAACTGTTTACCATTAACTAATTTGTCGCGCAAACCAAACTGTACAGACTGCGTCAATGAGTTAATCATATCCTTACCATAGTGGTTAAGAATTAGCGTGTCAGCACCTGAATTTAAAATTGGCGTAATAAACTGTGAGAAGTCGCCAGCACCTACTGGTGTTTTAACAGCTGCAGTTGTATTCCAACCCAAGCCTTCTGTAGTTTCTCTAATAGACTCTTCTTGTGTCCAACCCCAAGTGTAATCAGAAGTCAGGTGGTATGCGTTTCTATTGGTACCCATTTCTTCTTTAAGTACAGGACCCAAAGCAGAACCTGTCATTTTCGCATTAAAGAAATGACGGAAACCGTAACGACGCTTATCCTTACCTGTTGTATCATTTGAGTGAGTTAGGCCAGCCATGAAAATAACGCCCGCTTCTTGCGCTAGACTTTGTACTGCAATTGCCACACCTGATGATGAACCACCAGAGAACATAATAACATTATCTTTCTCAATCATACGCTTAGCAGAGGCACGTGCTGCGTCTGACTTAGTTTGCGTATCACCTGTTACATAAGTAACCTTCTTACCTAAAATACCATTGCCGGTTAAATTCATTGGCTTCATGGTATTCATCATACCGCCATCGCCTTCACCATTTAAATGCTTAACAGCTAGTTTAAAAGCACGTAACTCGTCTGCACCTTCGTCAGCGTATGCGCCAGTCTGTGGCACATTAAAACCTAATGTGACAGTAGATGAATTTCCTGGATTGTTAGTAAAATCTTTTGCATAAGCACCTTTAGTAAAAAACATTGGTGCTGCTGCTAGTGCCGCACTGGTTTTTAACATGTCTCTACGACTTATTGTATTTTGGTCTTTCGTATTCTCACTCATTTGTATTTCCCCTATTATTGTTTTTTCCAATTCAATGATACTCAGAATAACAACTCTGTTTTAACTATCATTATTTTCTAATATACCTTTCTGGAAAGGTTTCTGGAAAGGTTTCTGGAAAAAGATAAAAAAACTTTTTTAATTTTTAAGTAATTTTGTCAACAAATTTGTTAATAACGCCAACTCTCGTTTAGACAACTTAGACTCAAAAAACTGCTTAGACATATACTGTACTAATGGATAGTTTTTTTCAATAAATTCAACACCAAGCTCGGTAAGTCTAACAATCTTACTTCTTTTATCTGTAGGGTTTGCATCTCTAATAATATAGTTTTTAGATTCTAGCTTGATTAAGACCTTGGTTAAACCTCCTGAAGAGACCATGAGTGAGCTGGACAATAAAGAAGGGGTTAGTCTATGGGGATAAGGAAAAGAGCGTAGTAATACCAATACCTCAAGCTCAAACACAGAAAGGTCAAACTGCTCGCAAACACTTTCAACAAGCAAGTTAAATTGAGAAGATGCCCTACCTAGATTAAGCACGGCCATTGCTAGATTTACATCTATATCAGGCCAGTTCTCATGGAAACGAATTTCTGTATTTTCAACCTTGATCATCTTTTTTGGTATGTGTATTGTTTAACAACAAATAATACCTAAAAAAAAATAATACCTAAAAGTCATTCTTGATAAGAATCAAGATAAACAATCATCAGATTAACACATGATTTGAGGGATGCTTACATTATGGCAAGGCCTGCTGAATCTCATCCAAAATAGCAGGATCATCAATAGTTGACGGTACAACATAATCTTCGCCATCTACCAATTGTCTCAAGGTTTTTCTCAAAATTTTACCAGAGCGTGTTTTAGGTAAACGCTCAACAATAACAGTGTCTTTGTAACAGGCTACTGCACCAATTTTCTCTCGCATTAATTGAACCAACGCTTGTTTAATGTCTGCTTGATCAAACTCAGCGCCTGACTTCAAAATGGCAAATCCTAATGGCATCTGTCCTTTAAGATTGTCGTTTCTGCCAATCACTGCACACTCTGCCACAGCTGGGTGCGTGCCAATAATTTCTTCCATCTCACCTGTTGACAATCGATGACCGGAAACGTTAATTACATCATCAGTACGCCCCATCACAAAAAGATATCCATCATCATCAATATAGCCACCATCACCACTGACGTAGTAACCCGGAAAGGTTTCTAAATAGCCTGCCTTAAATCGATCCATATCACCCCATACTGTGGTTAAACAACTAGGAGGTAAAGGTAGCTTAATAGCAATATTGCCTTGCTGATTAGCAGCAACCTCTTGACCGTTGTCATCCAAAATACTCACATTAAAACCTGGTACAGGTACGGTTGACGAGCCTGGCTTAATCGGCATCTTTTCAATACCTAGCATATTGGCTGAAATTGCCCAACCTGTTTCTGTTTGCCACCAATGATCAATAATAGGTAGATCAAACTGCTCATTGAGCCATTCGTAAGTTGGTGGATCTAGTCGCTCACCCGCAGCAAATAAAGTTTTTAGAGAGGATAAATCATATTGCTTAATGAAATCACCATTAGGATCTTCTTTTTTAATTGCTCTGAAGGCAGTCGGCGCTGTAAATAATGCCTTAACTTTGTAATCAGAAATTACCCGCCAAAAGGCGCCTGCATCAGGCGTCATAATTGGCTTTCCTTCAAAAAATACTGTTGTACACCCTTGCAATAATGGTGCATACACAATATAAGAATGGCCCACTACCCAGCCCACGTCAGAGGCAGACCAAAAAACCTCACCTGGCTTCATGTCATAAATGGCACTCATACTATACTTCATTGCAACCGCATGGCCACCATTTTCACGCACCACTCCCTTAGGCTTGCCAGTGGTGCCAGACGTATATAGAATGTAGAGTAAATCAGTTCCTTTAACTGGCGTACATGGCGCTGCTTTAGCTTTACTGACAACCTCTACCCAGTCTAAATCACCATCTTGAGAAAGATCGGCTACTGCTTCAGGGCGTTGATAAACCACAACATTTTTCGGTGTATGTTTGGCAATTTTAATGGCATTATCAATTAATGGCTTGTATTCAATAACGCGCTTTATTTCAATACCACAAGAGGCGCTTAAAATGACTTTTGGACTGGCATCATCAATTCGAACCGCCAACTCAGGCGCCGCAAAACCACCAAAAACAACTGAGTGAATAGCACCAATACGAGCACAAGCTAACATTGCAACTGCCGCTTGAGGAATCATAGGCATATATACAATAACACGATCACCTTTTTCAACCCCCAAGTCTTTTAGCATGCCTGCAGTTTGCGCCACTTCATCACGAAGCTCTCGGTAGCTATAGGTCTTTTTTGTATTGGTAACTGGTGAGTCGTAAATTAACGCAGCTTGATCAGCACGGCCATTTTCAACATGATAATCAAGTGCCATGTAGGCTGTATTCATTTCACCATCTGCAAACCAGTGATGAATACCCTCTTCATCTTGTGTTAAAACTTTTTGTGGTGGCTGGAACCATTTAAGGTCTTCAGATTTTTCTTTCCAGAATCCTTCTGGGTCATTTTTTGATGCGTCCAATTCTTGTTGGTAGTTCATTTTGAATCTCCTATCGTTAAACATCAATCCAACCTAAAAAAACATTAAAGCAGGAAAATGTTATTTATTTAATCTTTTAACTCTCTCTAAAATTTATTAGTCATTTAACCCATTATAAATGATCAAAAACATTGCCAGGAATGTACACGGAGCCTTTCATTAAGATTCTAGCACTGCGACTCATTACCACCTTGTTGACCGTCCAATCACCCTTGTCTTGCACAGCTTCTGCGCCCACCTTTAGAGTACCTGACGGATGTCCAAAAACTACCGACTTTCGCTCACTACCACCGGCCGCAAGATTTACTAGCGTACCAGGAATGACTGCTGCAGTTCCAATGGCTACTGCCGCAGTTCCCATCATTGCATGGTGCAATAGCCCCATCGATAAAGCTCTAACGTTCAAATCAATATCATCTGCATTAATCGTTTTAGCACTCGAAGAGGTGTAGTCTTGAGACTGGCCAACAAAAGCAACTTTAGGTGTGTGCTGACGATCTGCAGCCTGCTCAATGTCATCTATCAGGCCCATCTTTATAGCGCCATATGCACGAATAGTCTCAAACATGGCTAAAGCCTTTTTATCACTATTAATATCAGTTTGCAACTCTATACCAGTGTAATTAATCGCCTCAGCATTCAAGAAAATTGTTGGAATGCCTGCGTTAATCATTGTTACTTTAAATGTGCCAACCCCAGGAACCTCCAAATCATCCACTAAATTTCCAGTCGGGAACATGGCTTCAGAAGCATCCACTGGGCTCATGAATTCAACCTGAACTTCTGCTGCAGGAAAGGTGACACCATCTAACTCGAAATCGCCTGTTTCCTGAACCTCGCCATCAATCATCGGCACTTGGGCAATGATAGTTTTGCTAATGTTTTCCTGCCAAATGCGAACAGTCGCTATGCCATTTTTGGGAATGCGTTCGACATCAACCAAACCCTGGCTAATTGCAAAAGAGCCAACGGCAGCAGTCAAATTTCCACAATTTCCGCTCCAATCCACAAAAGGCTTATCAATGGACACTTGACCAAAAAGATAATCAACATCATGGTCTATTTTTGAGCTTTTCGATAAGATAACACTTTTACTAGTGCTTGAGGTTGCCCCGCCCATGCCGTCAGTTTGCTTATGATACGGATCAGGGCTGCCAATAACACGAAGCAGCATCGCATCGCGCGCTGCACCGGCGACTTTGCACACTTCAGGTAGATCGTCCAGATTAAAGAAAACCCCTTTACTAGTTCCGCCACGCATATACGTAGCAGGAATTTTAATTTGAGGCTTAAAAGTCATTATGAGTTTTCCTCTAAAAAATCTTGTGCAAAACGCTGTAACACACCACCAGCAGAATAAACCTGAACTTCTTCAGCCGTATCTAGGCGACACTTAACTGGAATGTCTACACGCTCGCCATTAGTACGCGTCATTTTCACAATTAGATCAGACCCTGGTGCAATCTCACCTTCAACATCAAAGGTTTCACTACCATCAATATGATAAGTTGCACGCGTTTCATTTTTAACAAATTCAAGTGGCAATACACCCATACCAACCAAATTGGTTCTATGAATACGCTCAAAACCTTCAGCAATAATTGTTTCAACACCCGCCAAACGAACTCCTTTTGCAGCCCAATCACGTGACGAACCCTGACCATAGTCAGCACCTGCAATAATGATTAGAGGTTGGGCACGATCCATGTAGGTTTCGATTGCTTCCCACATACGCATTTCCACACTTTCTGGCTCAACACGAGCAAGTGAACCTTGCTTGATTTCTCCTGTTTTTCCATTAACACCATCACGACACATTTCGTTCAACAATTTTGGATTAGCAAAAGTGGCACGTTGCGCTGTTAAATGATCACCACGGTGAGTAGCATAAGAGTTGAAATCCTCTTCTGGTAAACCCATTTTATGTAAATAAGCACCTGCGGCGCTATCCAGCATAATTGCATTTGACGGCGATAAATGATCGGTGGTAATGTTGTCACCCAATACAGCAAGAGGACGCATACCTTTCATGGTTCGCTCACCTGCTAACGCACCTTCCCAGTAAGGAGGGCGACTAATGTAAGTGCTTTTATCATCCCAATCATATAAAGGACTCTTTGCCTCTTGTATAACGCCAAGATCAAACATTGGGTTATAAATTTGTTGAAACATTTGCGGCTTAACACTGGATTTTACAATTGCATCGATTTCTGTATCTGAAGGCCAAATATCTTTCAAGGTAATTGGGTTGCCATTTTTATCGTTACCCAAGCTATCTTGTTCAATGTCAAAGCGCATGGTACCTGCCAGTGCATAGGCAACCACCAATGGTGGAGACGCTAGAAAGGCTTGTTTCGCATAAGGATGAATACGGCCATCAAAATTACGATTCCCAGAAAGCACCGCTGTTGCATATAAATCACGCTCAATAATCTCATCACGAATAACAGGATCTAGCGCACCAGACATACCATTACAAGTTGTACAGGCAAAGCCCACGATACCAAATCCAAGCGCTTCAAGTTCACTTAACAAGCCCGCTTCTTTTAAGTAAAGTTCAGCAACTTTTGAACCTGGTGCAAATGAAGTCTTAACCCAAGGTTTACGAACCAGGCCAAGCTCATTAGCCTTACGCGCAACTAGTCCAGCGGCAACAACATTGCGCGGATTAGAAGTGTTAGTACAAGAAGTGATCGCAGCGATAATAACCGCACCATCAGGCATTTTTCCTGCGGCTTCTTCAGCCTGCGCTTTATCCAAATTCTTAGCGATACCACTTGACACAAGATCAGCAGTTGCTAGGCGACGATGAGGATTAGATGGGCCCGCCATATTACGACCAACCAATGATAAGTCAAACGTGAGCACACGCTGATATTGAGCATTTACCAAATCATCTGCCCAAAGGCCTGTTGATTTTGCGTAGCGCTCAACTAAAGCAACTTGTTCAGGATCACGACCTGTTAACCTTAGATAATCAATGGTTTGCTCATCAATATAGAACAAACCTGCTGAGGCGCCATATTCAGGCGTCATGTTAGAGATTGTTGCACGGTCTCCGATTGTTAGATTTTTAGTGCCATCACCAAAAAATTC
>Ga0257115_1000263_pt1 | contig 54353 bp, 33 predicted proteins | sample SI112_100mmetaG_FD_194465 | JGI IMG/M metagenome (GOLD analysis project Ga0257115, IMG submission 194465) | Marine microbial communities from Saanich Inlet, British Columbia, Canada - SI112_100m | ecosystem: Environmental > Aquatic > Marine > Inlet | place: Canada: British Columbia | collected...
ATTCATAGACGACAATTCAAAAACACTATCATCTATTAAACTGTCATCTGTTCTTAAATGCCCTGCCGTTGGTAAATTAGTATCGGTGATCTTGGAAGTCAACAACGGGAATATATCTTCAGTATGAATTTCATTCTGTTTGTATATGTCGGTTAATGAAACATATTGGTGTACCCTTGCCGCATTGTCTGATGTATAAGCGGTATCATCAGCACGAGTAGCACTATCATCTGCTGTAATTATAGTAGAAGCATATGCTGTCTCATCTGCAATGAATATAGCACTAGGATTATTCTGTAATTCAACTTCATTCAACTCAATATCAATGTATGCTTGGTTACTGCTACCACCATAGGTAGCACGTCTTATTGCCCAATTTTCATACACATCATATGTTGATTCTTCTTTGTCAATTTTAACACCACGGAATAAACCTGTACTATTAGCCGTGCCTTTCTGACTAATTACGTTGCTATACACATTCACCTGACTCACATCATCAAATGACTCTAAGTATGATCTAGGTCTAAATCCAGTAACACCCAATGCTAATAGATCAACATCTGATTCTAAATTAGCTGTTTTATTGTTATAATAATCAGTAGCTTGTGCTGCTTTTGTGGATACATTAGGTAATAACCCAGTTTTAATACTTCGATAATCAACATCACTCCATTCGTCCATATTAAATGTATCGGCTGGTTGGATATTTGCCACCGCACCCCAATATGAATTTTTGAACTTAACCATATCACCTTTTTGGTAATATAAATTACTTTCCCATTCAGCAACATTGTCCTGATTTAAAATAAATCCTTGTGCATCCATTTGTCCATTCCAATCATAGGTGGTGAATCCATTTATCTTAATTCGTTGTTGTCTTAACCCAGATGCTGGCTGATATATCAAATCATTAAATATACTAACATTATCTAAAACCAATAAATGTTCATAGCTAGTATCATTGATGGTTAAAAAATTAACAGTTTTATCATTTAACGACGTTATTTTGAAATTATTATCCAATCTATCAATGACATAATCTTCATCTAATAATATATTACCATCCTGATCTAACGGCAATTCTGTGATTGGTGAATTAGTTAAACTATCCACTATTGTTTGTGATTTTTCATATTCTAATACATCAGCATTAGGATTAAGATTAATAATACTACCATCTATCCAATCTTGCCCTGACCACACAACAAACTCATTTGCCAATTGCATCCATGACAACTGTATACCGTTAACGGTATCATTAAATTGCAATCCTTGTGATTCCAATAATTTACCATAACTTACAATAAAATCAACTACAGTAGTCACATTAGTGAATGTGAAGCCATATGGTACTAAAACGATCTCATTAGTAAAGTCTTGTGCTACCCTGAATGTCTTATTTCCAACCACAAATGTCTTGATATTGTTATTTGGTATACTTGATAGTATTTGAAAATATTGTTCAGTTGTACTATTTCCGTATACTGCATATCCATCTGGTGTTTTTTGCACTACAACAGATGAAAATTGCAATTTGTTTGAATTTTGGTTCTTATGCAATAATAATTCATAACTCTCATCTGGAAGCATTAACGTATTATTTGAACTATCTGGACTACTTTTTTCAGTAAATATTTTCAAATATTTTTTGTCAGTAAATGATGCCATTCTATAACATAACCTAATATCTAAATTAGATAAGTCTGTCGTTAACTTACTACCATCGTTGTATCCGTAAAACCTATTATAATCCACAATCCAATTCACATAACTATGCTTTGGGGTATCCTGTCCTAGTACTTCTAATGTTCTAATATCTAAATGATGTCTATTATCATACACATATTGGTCAACACCAGCATCGTAGTTATAACGATCTCGGTCAACCATCAATGCAAAATATTTCGCTGGTTTTGTTAATGCCAACAATCGTTGCACCGCAAATGGGTATGAACTGCTACGCTTCCACGCTGATTCAGTAGGGGCACCATCACCAACTACCCAACTCTTTCTAAAATCTGGTTGTGAATATTCCTTAACCAACAACGCAAATGGAGATACCAATTCACCAGCAGAATTTACTGGAATAATATCTAATAATCCATCACGGACATACCTTACATCAATATGATGTCCATTTGGGTCACGAATCCACCCTTCTGCTAAATCTTTCCATAATACTAAATTACCACTCGTGTATGGTGCTGGACCATATGTATCTTCCCACCATGATGGCAATTCACTTAACCCAATCATTTCCCATGGTGTTAGATGTGGTGTATCAGTATCGTAATAATGGCGATATGTGCCACGCCAATGACCTTTTAATAAGCTATTGTCTAATTTACTACTTGATGTACTATAATTCCATGTGAATTCATCGGTCGTAAGATAGTTTTGTGTCTTGTAATCTACTTTATTCCAACCCACCCAATTCAAAAAATCATTAGATAAAATATCTACGATTTCTTCATCCGCATAATCAGTTGTCCTAAATCCACCAGGTATTACATCTGATGCTGATAATGGAATGGTTGATTGCACTTTAATATTATTATAAATGCGTTTCTCAAACTCCAACAATACATCATCCCTTATATCTCCAAATGCGATGGTAATACTACCATCATGCCCTTGTATAACTGTTTGGGCAACTACATAGGTATCATCTTTGTATTGCTGCGGTTTGAATTTTGGATACAATCCCAATTTAGTCGGGGTGCTTGGAATATATGAACCCAATGTTGATGTATATTCATCAATTCGTACTATATCATTATCATTTAATTCTGTGATAATAGTAACCCGTGGACCATCGGTTGCCACTGTGTAATCTGTGTCTTTTATTAGTAAATTATCATTTAAGTACACTAATAAGCCATTATTATTTGCTACAGTAAAATCGTACACATTGATGGTGTTGAATACAGATGTACTAATTGCTGTTATCGCATGAGATGTAGCAGTATAATCATCGGTACTCGGAAGCATATCACTCCAATAAAATGCACTATCTGAGTTTTTACCAGCATTCAACGAATTCAATGCTTGGTTCAATACAATAGATGCAGATAACCCATGTACCTCATTTGATGCTACCCAATGCAATAACTTATTTTTAAATAGTTCATAATGAGTTGAATTGAATCTTAATGCTTCAAATAAGTTGTATTCTTTTTTGCGTGCAAAAACTGCATACACAGATAAAGGTGAGCTATGCTGTACAATAATATCACCATATGCCGCTATGTTTCCTAAATCACGGCTATTATTTGAACCATTAATAACCCCTTCTAAACCACCAATATTTTGTGTTAAACTATTATAATGGTTCCTCACTGTGCCTAATGTAAGAGTAATACTTTCTTCATTAAATGCATTGCCCTCCAAGTTCTTTGGAACTTCATAATATCCACTTGCACTTGCTTCACCTGAAATGATACTAACATCAATTACTGTTCCGTTTACTGGTTCTGTATTAAAAATTATTTCTGTTCCACTAGCGGAAACAGTTACCGTGTAATTATCAGGTCTGATAAACTCACCACCAACAAATACTTTAACGGCTGGTACACCAATCTCATTGGTTGGTATGATATCTAACTTCAATGAAGTTCCACTATAAACAAAGTTGAATTTCTGTCTTGTGGTTTTTGCTGATGCGAAATTTGTCCACCCAACTTTATAACTATATTCAGTTCTTGATGTGTATTTTTTTGGTTTACTACTACCAATGCTATATTCGTTAGAACCATAGGTGTAAGTATCAGTGTGTATATTGTTTTCGAAAACGATATCACCTAGATTATCAATATTCAAATACGATAACGGAAATCCCAATATGGGATCATTTACACCATTGCCTTGCTTATAACTGAATATTTTACTACCTGTAAAGGTAGAACCTGAATATATGATAGAATTGCCCAAACTGTACCCATTAGTATCATACATATCAAACATCGGGGATTGATTAATTGATGTTTTTAGTTGGGATTCTTCCCATGTTACACCATTATGATAATATGTTTTGCCCTGCTGTGTATTCCCAAATAAACAAACTACTGTATTATCCTGATATACATCGGCATCTTCTGCCAATACCAGCTGAATAACACTGCTTCCATCGGCATCCTGATCTATGAAGTTAACCACAAATATTTTATTTTTAACGAACATATCAGGGTCATTCGCAAATATGACACGATCCCCAGAATTCAATCCTATGCCATCAACACTATATGATGATTGATTATTAACATTACTCATTGCATCAGTCTGCGTGAAATCAATTACATTTATTGGGGCTTTTCTTTCTGTGCCGTTATTGTACAATCTTATATTAGCATTAAATTCTATAATAGACCGCTTGGCTCTAAAGTCATTATCTAATACAACGGGCGAATTGTTATATTCTGCTGTTTTTTCAATTACATCTAAATGAAACCATCGGTTGCTTCTTGCCCACGCATTCTGGCTTAAATCTGACCTATTAATTGTTATATAATCTAGATCTAATGGTGCATTTATGGCACTATCCAATGCAACACTATCAAATGGTTCGGCATCAAACGGTGATTCCATTGAAATGGTATATTGTTCTGGGGTGATTAGTTCTTTTACTGATATTAGTTTAATCGCTTCACCAACACCTTCTACATAATATTCGCCATCTTGATAACTGTCAGGACTTACATTGCCACGGAATATCACTTTCAATCCATTGGTGAATTGAACACCATTAGCACTAGTAAATGTTTCTTTGTCTTCAATATCACTAATATACAAAGTTTCTGCACTTATTGCATCAACAAGATTAATAACACCAAACATATTTTCATTTGATGGATCTTGATAATACAATGTATCATATGCAGCTGTCAATAATGGGATTTCTTCAAAGAATCCTTCAGCATTTTTATAAAATGAACGATTGCTATATGTTTCACCATACGAAATACTGAACTTTTCTAAGTTATTAACATAACTAATCCGATTTAATTTTACATATGGATCTTCACCATCACTGTATACTAATTCTACTTGATAGATGCTATATCTATCTGCTTTGTCTGTGATTGGCGTGCTATCTTGCCAATCATCGTCATCCCACTCATCATTGTCCCATTGATCTTCATATTCCCAACCAATATCGTCTGCTAACCCTTCCTGGGTTGATGTGAAAATAATTGTCTTGTTATGTAAATCTGTAATACCATCAATACTACCTAAATTACGAACATATTGGTAATTAACTTCATCAAATGCCAATGCCGTTACTAAATCCACATCCCCAATATCGGTTAAATCATAATAGAATTGCTGTGCATCTACTTCTGGAACACTGAATACTATGTCAGCTGATAAACCACCATTATTTTTTACACCATTAATATCACGATTGCTGATATTTGGCGATTGTGTTAATGAACCATTCAAACCTGGCTGGGTTTGAATATAGAATGGATTTATATTATCTGTATCAAATGTATATTGTCCACCACGAACCAATGTTATAGTTGGGTTACCACTACCCACCCCACTTAAATCTATGGTATTATTGTATGCATCCACTACCACACCAAATGTATCTGTTAACGCAGCAGCGGATGAAAATACATCTACTGAATCTGGTCCCTGTGGTAACCAATAATATTGGCTATAATTAATAAATTTATCAAAATCTATTAGTGGGTCCCAACTATATAAATTATTAGTAAATAACCTATCATGCTTATCGACATTAGCACCATTTACTTTTAATGAATCTACTATTTCAGGATATGTGATTGCATCTTCTATAGTACCGTCTGTATTCTTAAATATTACACCAGGTTCTAATTGATAATTTGCCCTTTTTACAGATGGTTCTAATATGTAATCGCCCTTATTAACAACAACATTATCACGTCTACCAACATACCCTTCTGTTTGTTTTAATTTAGGTTGCTGCACTAATTGATCTAATGTAGAACTTAAAAATTTCTTATTAGTACTAGTCTTAAATATCTCTGGTAATAAATCAACTGATCTTATTCTAGTCATATTATGAGTTCAATTGGGTAGATGTTAATGCATCAATGACCATAATATCATTGACAGTAGCAGCACTTACGAATATTTCATTAGGTGCTGATTTAATCTCATATAAATCACCAAATGAACCATTGGATGCATTGGGTGTAATAACTACTGACCCAATCACATCACCAACTTTATCATGTAAATATGCTGCTAATTCTGAAAAATAAAATGTTTCTCCAAAATCCCAATTACTAATACTAAAGTATTCATTCATTGCTGAAATAACGCGGCTTTTTATCTCATTATTGCTCGCCATTGAACCTTGTAATTTAACTACTTTTATAGTAGCTTGCAATCCACTCTCTGCTTTATCACCAAACAATGGTTTAAAATCAACGCTATTCATTACTATATTATCACTAATCATTTTATAATCTTCTAGTGATTTATACGCAACAGTCAATTCATCAATTGATGGTTTTACTGGTTCGGTGATTGTATTAGTAGTATCGTTTATGTAATTGGTATAATCTGTGTAGTAAGCAGATGTTACTAGGAACATATCAATGATATTCGATATCCCTGGGTTTATTCTTCTTGTTTCTGGGCTGTTATGTCTATATTGGAATTGTAAATCTTGTCTACCAGTTTTTGCTAGATACCCAGGATACCCAGTAATCTCACTAGTACTAGTAGCACTACTATCAACTTGGTAGAACTTAGCATCAGTATAAGCATATACTACTTCACCCCCCGAAAATGCTGTTAAATCAACATCAATATCTGCTTTGACTGCATATACAGATGTATTAACAATAGCATCACTTGCTAGTGGTATAGCACGAGTTAAATTATCTGCATCGGTTACTGTTTGGAAAAATACTTTTTGTTGTGTTAAATCTACAACATCATTAGTAACCACCGTATCAAAGAAACTTGGGTTATCTGCTACGTTGTCATCATCAAAATCTGAAAAACTAACTAGTACTTTATAATCTTCAGCATACCCATCAACTTCGACAGGTTGACCTACTATATCCATTTTAACATCATTCGTTAACCTAGAATTAGTTGCTGGTTGTGAATTGGTTTTTAGTATACTGATGTAATCATTGACTACTTTCCCTGTTCTTGGGTCATATATCTTCCGATTATCACCATAGAAAAAACGTGTTTCTTTCACACTTGAGAAGTAATAATTTAATACCTTTGTCGTAACTGTGTATATATTATTCACAGTTTCAAACTTTGTGATCCAATTATCACTAGTTAAATTTGCTTCACTTACTAGATTCCATTCCGCTGTCGTATTATCATACTGAATTCCAAAATTACGGTATAGTTCGATTTGTCCTAGTATTACCTGTTCAAATTCAATTGATAAATCAGTATTATACACAGCATATACCTGTGTTGGTACAGCATCTGTTGGGATATAATCTGTTAATGTTACTGCGCCAATCCCATCTGCGTCTGTGCCTGAACCAAAATTAGTACCATCAAGTACAACATTAGATATACCTGACCATATTTCAAGTTTATCGGTATCTAAAGTTGGTGTGCCATTTTGCAATCTGTTGTCTTTATCAAAATAATATCCTGTTTGGGGTTCAAATTTTATTACACACCCTTTAACAAAATACTTTAAGTTATCTGTGGTATATTCACCAATTTGCAATGCATTGCTACTTGAATTTTCAAAATACCCAGTAGTTTGGTTTGTGCTTGTTGTACTAAAATGCCATTTAACATCCACCGATGTTAATGAATACGGTAAATTATTCTCATAATAACGATGGACTGCGTTACGCTGTACTATTTTAGGTTCTACTTGATTCCTAATCACGGATTCAATGTCATTTGTATCAACAAATGCGAATGTGAATGCTTCTTCATCTGTATCTTTGTATAGCATACCATCACTGTTGAATGTGTTGATGCTTGAATACTTACCAGTTGGGTCTACCAAATCTAAATATCTGCTAGCACCTATGTTTGTTCTGTTTATTGCTTTGCTTTTCATCACACTGTTGAATGTAGCATACGGGAAGTTATTATAGTCTTCACCGTTCACCATTCTATTTTGTGTATAGAACTTGGCTGGCGCTCTTCGTTTAATATCAGCCAAACTTTCCTTTGCTCTTGCATTATTGATATTCTCGGTTAAACTAACAGTAAATGTAGCTGTTTCTAATCTATTTGTTCTGCTAACATACGGAACTGTTAGTTGAATGCTTGAAATATCTTCCTTATTGATGATATATTCTAATCCATTGGAATTCCGCACCATTGCTCTATATGTGCCTACTGGTATATTACCAAATACGCCATCACCAAAGTTCAATGTAACCTGATCATTAGCCCTATTAGATATACTATACAACCTTCTGTGACCAACCCCATCCTGTGAATTGTTAGTTGCATATATATTCTCTACACCTGCCCATTCATATGCTATGTTACCCAATGCATTTAGTTCATATACCCAAACATCATCACCATTGATACCATCCACATCTACTTCTACTTGTCTATTTGAAATACGATCAGACAATACAAAATCTTTATTTGATAATGTTCCTTGTTTAAAATAAAAGAAATACCCAGTATTCTTACTAGCAAACCCCAATGTATCATTGCGGTATAACAAATTAAATTCATTATTCGCTTTTGGTGCTGGTTCATATATATATGGTTCGCCAGCAGAAGTGGCATTCACTGCCTCAAAATTCATACTTATACCATCAACAGATGCGCTAAATGGGATTACAGGCAATACACCATCGGGTATCTTGATACTGTATTCGCTAGTACTAACATTTAAGATATCTGCTGTTCTTCCAGGAACACCTGCTTTCTGGCTATCTACTAGGATGGCATTTATTATTGTATTAAATTGTTCTTGCCAATCAATATTGGTTCTGTCATTCCAACGCACAGTCACATTACTAAGACTACTATTATTATAATCATAGATGTTTTCGGTCGTACTAATTGAAGTGACCTTTATGTATCCTGATGATGCTTGATTTCGTTTTGGCTGATAACCTACCAGATTAGCTAATTTAACCACACTATCTCTGCGTTCTGCTGTATCTAGAAAGTTTTCTCTCGTGTTTAAGTCTTGTCTAAAACTAATACCTTGACCCATAAATGCCATTAAATCTATCAATGCAATGAATTCTGAACTTTCAACAAAATCGTTAAAACTCTCTGGATGATGTTGTTTTAGATAATCTATGAAACTTTTTCTTAGTGTTTCAAAATTATAACTTTGGAAGTCAGCTTGGTTGTATGTTTTGTATATACTTTTCCAATCTTCTGTGCCAAATATTGTACTGTGTTTTGATGTAGTCGCCATATTATTGTTATTTATTACAAAAATAATATGCGTATATTATGATTAAAACCGTTTTTTTGGGATTGCCGTTTTAAATTTGGTTACTTCGTGATTCAGTACCATATCATCCCATTTACAAGCATAATCTTTCTGTTTATCGGTGATACTGACACCTACCTTTTGCAAGTATTCTAAATGTTCATTCGGGGTAGGATGCACATCCTGTCGTTTGGTGTTGATATTATCTCTCCTCGTTACAAGTTGAAAATCATTTTCAATTTCATCCATTATTTCTTGACTAATATTACCACAATCGTTGTTGTAAAAGTTACCGAAGGATGGCCAGTCTACTCCTGCACATTTGTTATATGTTAATCTTAACTGATCAATCGCATCTGGTATTGCCATTTTAATAACAACATCATCCCTGGAATGAAAATCATTATCGAATATTATCTCACACACACTAGGACTTATTACATCAATGGTGTCGCTAAACAGCGATGCTATCTTACTTTCTAGTGATAATTTAAAAGTTAACTGTTTGTGCGAATCATCGACCATAGAAAACGGTACAATTTTAAACATCTTATAATTGCACCCAATATTGTCCAATGTTTGCTTAACCATTTCAATTAGTGCCATATTCGTCAGAAGATACCCATCAGGGTCAGTGTAGTTGTCCACAAATTCTTGTGAATATGATGAATTATACACACTACCTGGCGTAACCCATTTATTTTTTAAATACCTATCCTCACGCCCAATGGATGTCCACATAATCATAACGGTGTCGTCCACGTTTATATTATTTCGTTTTATACATTCGGCCAATGAGTACATTATGAAATGATTACCGCCACCTGGTCGCCCCCAATTTTCAAAAAGGTCATATTCTTGGCTTAATATGTCAGCCCATGTTGGCCACATATATGATGTGAAGCTACACCCAAAAGTAAATAAACGGTTAGTCATGGTAGCTATTTATAAAAATAATATGCGCATATTATGATCTATACTAGATGCATTGTTTCTACTTGCATATCGCTAGGTAAATTAGTTTTATCTAAATTCGGTGTATTTCTAATGTATAAATTATTGCCTACTATTAAATTATTGCCTATGTGTGTTATCGGTGTATCATCAAGGACTAAATCATCGTACACCTCCAAATTATTAGGCAAATGAGTTATTTGTGTACGTCCAATGAATAAACTCCCACGCACTGTCAAATTATCAGGTAAATGCGTTATTTGTGAACCCAGCGCGAGTATATCCCAACCTACTTCTGTGATATTAGATAAGTGGGTTACTTGTGTATGTGTAATGTTTAACGACCCATTAACTACAGTTATACCGACAGGTAATTGCTGAACGAGATTAAAAGGGAATTCCGAGAAATCAATACTCCCAGTATTATTATCCGTAATGCGTTCACACATCTCTAGTGTTGGATTGGCATATTCCATACGTAATATTTCATATCCATATAATGCCTCTGGGTTTGTGTGGTATTCGTATAAATTCATTTTATAAATCCTCCGTTGATCCATTTAATAATACTAGGTTTGCGTCCAAGCCACGCATCCTCGGATGATGGGTCATCGTGATTGCTTTTATTTGCTAAAGCTGACAACTCCTCCAAATCAAATCGGTCAAAGGCTGGATTTGTATTTCTCTGCTTCATCAATCGTTCAGCAATCAGCACCACGTAATATCCATTGTTCCAATGATCTTCAAAATCAGTCACTATACTGCGCAATAGATTTGCGAATTCAGGCCAAATAACTTCTTCAGTCCATTCATGCTCGGCAAAATAGGAATCAGTTAAATGTATTATCCCATCAAATTCATCTTGCTGCACCCAGTTCAATAATTCACTAACATATTCGTTATACCTTGATAATGGTATCTTGATCCTATCTTTATAGCCATATAATGTCTCTGGATTTGTGTGTTTGCTGTATAAATTCATCGTTATAGTGTCCTTACGAATCCTTGATATCCAACTGCATATTTTGGATCTTTCATTATATATGGTTCGGCTTCGGGCCATCTTCCGTTTATTACCCACTTAGCATACAGATATGCAGAATATGGATCTTTCATTATATATGGTTCGGCTTCTGTCCATTCATCTTTTATGACCTCATTAGCATACAGAAATGCAGAAGATGGATCTTTCATTATATATGGTTCGGCTTCTAGCCATCTTCCTTCTATTACATACCTAGCATAAAAATATGCATATTTTGGATCTTTCATTATATATGGCTCGGCTTCTGGCCATTCATCTTCTATTACATACTCAGCATAAAAATATGCATATTTTGGATCTTTCATTATATATGGTTCTGCTTCTGACCATCGGTTTCCCATTACCCCACCAGCATACTCATATGCATAATATGGATCTTTCATGATGTAAGGTTCTGCTTCTTTCCATCTGCCTTCTATTACATCTCTAGCATACAGAAATGCATATCCAGGATCTTTCATTATATATGGTTCTGCTTCTTTCCAGTTACCTGTTAGTCTTGCTTCTTCATATGCGAATGATGGGATTTCAAACCTATCTTTATAGCCATATAATGTCTCTGGGTTTGTGTGTTTGCTGTATAAATTCATCGGACTATAGCATCCCCGGAATCTTGGTCAAACAACACCCTAATCTGTTCTGTATCAACCCCAGGAAGTATTATTACATCCAACGATAACACCATCCCATTATGCTGTGAATGATAATTAACGTCCTCTAACACAATCCTCGGATCAGTGTTAATCAACCGTTCAATTTCCGAAGTTACTCTTCGTTCAACATCAACCGTATTAGGTTCAAACAAGTAGTTCCATATAGTCGTACCGTATTCTGGCTTACCAGGTAATTCTCCTTCTCTGATATTCAACATATTAGTTAAATTACGAACCACTAACTCTCTATCAGTCAATGTAAATTTTTTGTGTTTGCTTATTGTGCTGAAACCTTTATACATATTCATACTTATTTAATTGAAATTAATATTATTGGGCCGAATGGATTGAATCACATTCGTATCATGTTCTAGTAAAATATTAACAGGGATGTAATTAGTTGGCAAGTATAACACCAAAGTACGATCAGCTGCCACGGTGATATTATCAGCAGTCATTGAATTAGTATCAATCGCATCAATGTACCGCCTATCATACTGCACAAATCCAGTTGTTCTTTTGGAATTAAGTTTATTATGTGGTTTTACTATAGTTGTCATCTCATATGGCGGAATCATATGGTCTTCGTTCATAACTAGGTTTTCACACATAGATATATCTAAAAACCCATTTATCGTTAAATTAGATATAGGTGGTGATACTATTGTCGCATATGGAGAATGTCCAAATCCTATGGGAACACACCTATTCTCTTCAACATTGTATTGTTCATACCCGACAATACATCCGTCTGTGTCAAATACCGGATTAATAACTTCCTCGTATATTACCCCTGGTATTAATCTACTGCTATAAATCTCAGGCGGATATTCTTTTAATCTTACCAATGAAGTGTTAGATGCATCCAGATACCCATTAACTTCGTCTAAATTATATGGCAACGAGGATATATGATCGCACCCAGATATATCTAAGTACCCATCAAACTTCAACGATGTAGGTATTTGCTCAATTAAGGTATTGGATAAATTTAAATATCCATTCACCACCAAATTCTCAGGCAATGCTCTAATCGGTACATATCTTAAATTTAGACCACCATTTATCGTTAAATCACATGGCAATGATTTAATCGATGTGCCAGTCAAATTTAAATCCCCATCAACAGTCAACCCTTCGGGTGCTGTGCCATGTATTATCATATTAACTATATCCGATGAATCAGATGTAGGTTCTGCTGTTTCAAGGGGGTCACTGATTACTAATTCTGAATTCCATAACCTTTTTATTTTTAGACTCATTTCAATACTCCGGCGGTGGTACTTTGCCATTATTTATTATATTTACTATTTCTTCATCAATAGCAGTTCGTGGGAATTGTTTCCTAACATCAATGCCACTACGATCCCCATACGGCTCGTGAGTCGGCGCTTTGGTAACAATACTATCAATCTTTTCAGGATCAGATACCCATTTTTTGTCATATTTCACATCAGCAAACTTCGTGAGCGGGATCGACGCAACAGATAATGTAGGTGCATCTTGCCAATCAATCCTTGGTGCTACAACCGCATAATTCCCGCCAGCGTTGGTAGTTGTTTGTCCACCAGAAACGGTAGCAATAGTGCCATCACTCTTTACACCTATCTTCATCGTTGATTCAATCGTCACTGACTCTTTGCCTTTTATATTAAAATCTCTGCCAGCATACATATTAATATCATCCTCTGCATGTAAATTAATACTCCCCTCCGTCCGAACATTCACACTATTAGAACTATATAAATCAACAGTTCCTTCTTTGCCAAATTCTAACCACGATTGTCCATTAGCATGCGTAATATAAAAAGTATCACCATCATCACTCATCGTGATTTGATGCCCTTTGCTAGTTCTAATGCGAATATGCTGACTCTTGCCCTCTAAATCCCCATCATCCATCACAAAAGTGTGTCCTCCACGTCTACCAATGACTTTCATATCATCCAATTCAACTGTATCAGATTCTAATTCCTTTTTAATCTCGTTGTCTTTGTACCCAGCAGCATATACTGGTCTGCCGGGTGTGCTTATACCATAAACGGTACTTGGACTCTCTCGTTGGGCAGAAGAGTTAATCGGCCCACGAATCGCATCATCTTCCAAACCCTGTTGATGCATTGTTGACTCAACAGATGTATGCTTTGGCTTTTCTAAATCATAAAATCTCGGATCTTCATTCATCTCCTTGTTTTTATGGTTTATCGTGGTTTCATTATTAGCAATACCAGGAACCATATTCAATAATTCAACAGATGGGATACATCCTACATAATACCCATAGTTTGGATCACCGTTCACGAAAAAACACAATACCTTTATACCAACATCAGGAGGTGTAAACCACATCCCATACGAATTACTGTTACCAGGATATGTGCCAACATCCTCAGTTGTTCCTGAATGGGGTGTTTCCCCATAGAACGGAGACATATAACTCACCGTCCTCCATCCAGTTGGGTCTTTTTTATCTAATTTACTGAACCCTTCTATGTATACTTGCAATCGTCCTGCACGAACTGGATCATTGTTATACATTACTTCGGCTATAAATGGACCACGATCAGACAATGATGCATTGCTATCGGTTCTAAATACACGCCCCCCACCTTTATTACTTGCTATATTATCTGGCATTAGTCATCTTTTACCTGTTGTGCTTCGTATCTTGCATCTTCTTCATCTTCCCGTTGTTCTCTTGTTAACTGATTCTCTAGATGTGTTGTTACTAAATCCTGTGTTATTATCCTAGCTTCGTCTGCTGTTTTAGGATCAGAAGCATGATCACCCCAATGAACCGTTCCGTCAGCATCAGTAGTAGTTATAGTGAATGAGTTCTTCTCTGCTGATTGCTTCTCTAATTGGTCAGCCGTGGGGAATAACATCAATGTTCCTTCCAATGATTGTGTGAACTTACCACTCGCAAACTTACTAGTGATTATATTCGCCCTGTATATTAAACTCATTCTACTTTCACCAGGAATACCACTTCCTACCTGCCTACCATAGTTATCCTTGCCTACCTCTGCCAACCCATTCATTGCATTATAGTCAGTATTGGTGTTGTAATTTATGGAAAATAATACTTCCGATGCATCATAGTTCACTGATCCATCTTGCATAAATGGGCCTAAACCAACCTCTTCTAATGCTACATGTGGACTATAAAAAACTTCACTTTGGGCAATCCAATCTGGATCACCAACTATATCTATCTTCGCATTTGCTTGGTCACTAGGACTATACAAAATACTTGCTGCATTATCTGCTGATTTATTACTTCCACCTTTGCCACCAATAGAACCTTCTGCATCACCAGGTAAATAGTACCGTTTTGTCAATTCCCTTGCATTATTCTGGCGTACTACAACTGGTTCTTGTGCACCCATCGTTTGAAAATACAAATAATTGTATTCCTGTTCAAAGTTTAATACTTCTGTATTTTTACCAGTAAACCAATAATCATACGATTTATGAACTCCTCTATAGGTAGAGGGCGAGAAGTTTTCTGCTTTTATATCATTTACAAAATATCGAGTAACAACATATGTTATCTTGTATGCATAATCATGCCGTTTGTTATCATATTCCAATGGAACTATCTGTGTTCTAATTTTGAACCACTGAAATACCCCACCTGGTTTTTGTTTTAATGCTTTTCCTTCCTCGTCAATTATAACAGTTTGTTGATTAGATATATATGTGCTTGTTCTAACTGCTAGGTCAATGAATTCAGCAATCTTCATCCCAGCTGGGACTGAGAATACTTTTTTGTCGTTATTTACAAACTTCTTAGACTCCATATACTTGTCAATTGCACGTTCATTATAATAATTATTCTGCATCGGTGTATTTTCTAGCCCCCCCAGGTTTGCCACCGATTCATTAGCTATTGAATATCCATCACCCGTCTCTTCAAATTTTATTTCATAAACGTTAGCATGTTCAACCACCATTGTTTCAACTAGTCGCTTCTGCTCTGCATTCAATGCACCAACTAACCCTCGTGTCACAATTTTATCTGTCGCTTTCACGGGCGGGGTTGTTGAATTGCCATTTAATGCATCAGCAACTAATAAGGTATCACCACCAAACAATTGGTTTAGTGTTTGCCCTTCTAACTCAACATTAAACAATATACTAGCGTTAGCAACATTATTTGGCAAATGTGTTTGTGGACACACAGCCCTACATTGATAATCAACTAACCCATTATTAATAGCAAATTTAATCTCAGTAAATTGGAATGGTATGAATTTCTCTGACACCGTTGACGAATCAGTAGTATCAGTGGCCATTCCTAAATCCTTTGCACTTAATGCATTCCCTTGTTCATCATACCCGTAAAACCTAACCACCATTAAGTAGTTTTGCGATGCATAATTAATTCTATCCACACTAACACCCTTGACAATGTTATAATCTTGAACCATCTTATGCAACCGATCCAAGAATGATAACCCATTGGGTTCAGTAATTTTAAAACTCATCTCAAAGGTATTATGCGCTGAACCAGTAGATGTGCCAGATACTAACCCTTTGAATTCAATATCATCCACATAAAAATCCAAATCAAACGCTGAACTTCTTACTGCGCCGAAATTACTGGTTGGGTCAGTATTGTTTATTCCACCACTCTGTAATATTAAAGGCAATCCCTTTACTGATTTCTTCCCTGTGGATATCATTTGTGCATATTCTTGTGCACCCATCATATACATACTGACGGAGTAAGTATATGATCCAAATTTCTTAAATGGGTTCTCTTTTGCTGATATTTTTTCTTTAAACTCACCAGCTATCACTGTCCCATTAGCAGTTGTCTCATCTTTAACCGACACAGGTTCTTCTTTATTTGGTATAGTAGGTGATTCAGTGCCTGTATTACTAGTTCCGGCCCCATCTACATTCATAGTAGAGGATGGTGGGATTGCATTATCTATATTGGGGATGTTTGCGTTTGAAGAGAACCTTCCATTTGACGGAAGTTCAATTTTCATTCCTGTGCCAGGCAACTTAGCCAATGCATCTGATATCTGTTTGGGTGGGAGTTCTGGCTTTTGTGTATTCGCCTTATCTAACAACGCTTTCTGTGCATCGAATACTATCTTACCTGCGCTATTCAAAACTGACATATTAGAATCCCAATGTCTCTTTTAATATTGTCAATTGTGGCAATCTTATACTAGTGCCCTGTTTAAAATCAAATAACGGGTCTTTTAATGTATTTGGATTTCTTTGTGCGAATACCCACCACAGTTCTGAATCATTGTATAAATCATATGCCAATAAATCAGGTCTTAAATTATAAGTCTCATTGATCTCAAACAACCTATCATCTGGTCTTTTGGGAATTGGTCTATTTACTAGCATATCCAAATGATTTCCTCTTATTGAGGTATCAAAATACAGGCTTGTTGTGTTATACATTAATAGAATCCTCTCTTTAATAATTCACCAGTGCCATATTTGTCCATACTATACTGATTACTTACTTGATCTCTTGTTTGTATAGGCAATAAGTTAAATGATACCTCCAATTTAGTAGGAACCCTTGATACACCTTGATTTCCTCTTCTCCTACCCTTTATTGTCATAGTACCACCCCCACTGTCCATTGCTGTCGGTGTAGCACCAGGTTCTAGATCAGCTTGCCATAACCTAGAGATTTTACTACTCCATGATTGATGTCCTGTAGGTTTTGACTCATTATTCATCGTAAATGGGTCTGTATCCGCACCTAGTCGTCCACCAACGCTTGCCTTGATATAATCTACATCATCAGGTAAGTTATAGTTCATAAGCGACACAACACACGGGTGTTCGTTAAACTGATGTTCCCCTAATCCTCTTAAAAACACCAATGGAGGTGGTGAACCTCTGTTTGGGTTTCCAGCGTCTTGTCCATAGAACATCTTAGTACATGATCTTAAAAAATGGATTACTGCCAATATATAGTTTGCTTCTTTGGTATCTTGTGCTGTGAATGTTGCATTAATCAGCATTTCACCAGGATAACTATTTTGGTAGAAATATCCTCGGTAATTGCTATGTGTTAAATCATACTGATTGTATGTAGCATGATAAATTGTATCAATTTTAGGGACATATGGGAATATAACACCATCCGTAGCCCTCAATGGTTCTAATATACCAGCATCCCCAGCTTTATTGTAAAGGTATTCTGCTTGTGGTGCTAAACTCAGTCTAACACGCCAATCATTGGTTGATTTGTTGCTTGCTTTTGCACGCCTTGCTGAATATACATCTTTTGGTATAGGGGCAGGAGGTGGTTCTTGATAATCTTCCCCAGATTTGTCTTTCCGCACGCAATAACCAGCCTCATCATCATATCTCTCATCCTTTGTGCAGCCAAATTCAGTCATATCTAATGTGTTTGGCACACATGACAAATCTTCTTCAGACCAATAATACCCAACTTCACACCCATCAGCATCCACTTCGGGTGGTATAGGTTCACCATTATCCCAATTGGCTGGTATATCGTCTTTTGGTACATATTCACCCAAATCATCATCGTATACCATATTAGGATCATTTTCAGGCAATAACGGTTCAGGTTCGCCATTATCCCAATTGTCTGGTTGATCGCCAATAGGTTCATATTCACCAGTGGCATCATCATATACCATATTAGGATCATCTTCTGGGGATAGTTTTGGTTCCCTTCTTGGATCATCCAATGCCATTTCGTCCACTGGTTTATATTCACCATCCCCTTCATCAAAATATAAATTAGGATCATCTGCTTCTGAAACTAACTCATCATGTGATGTTATCGTGGTTTCTGTTCTTTTTGTTACACCTGCCCATCTTGGGTCATCCTGTGCTAATTCATCATAGGTGACTTCTTCGCCCATATCATCTACAAATGTCGAATTACCATCTTCATCTCTATAAACATTTTCTGTTTTGGTACTATATACGGTGTTTGTTGATCTATCTTCCAAGCCAGGTTGTGTTAGATCAATGGATTCACCCGCCTCAGTAAATGTTACATGTTCAAACTCAGGCACAGAATCAACTGCATATGACGAAGATGATACTGGTGATAAGGCAACATCAGTCGCATATGCAGTTGATCCATCTTCATATTGCACAACTTCCTTCCCAGTGTTCCTCTCTACCCTAGAACCCACTATCGTTCTGCCATCAACTGTTGTGCGATTCGCTTGGTCATTGGGGTTTACGCTGTGGTATACGGTTGACCCATCGTTCTTAGTTTCAACCCACGCGCCAGTATTTCTATCTCTGACAACATTGTACACCGGAGTGGTGACTGCCTCTTGCAATGGAGGGGTATTGCTAGGTGTGCTAGAAAATTCCCGTTGGTGTACAGCGGGTGCATCAGTTGATGGGGTTACATCAGGCTGTATATTTACTGGTGTGGCTGTCAATACTTTAGTAGTAGTAGGCTGACCAACCATATTTTTATTAATATCATATGAGGTTTCAGTCCATTTAGTTTCAACCTCTTGTGATTTATATGCGTTTGATTCTGCCTTCAGTTGTTGCCTACCCATATCCTGGTATACCGGGTCTCGCAACAGTGCTTGTTTCGTCCCCCCATCCCCGATAAAATCGGCACGATATTGCAGCTTCTCAACCGCTATATTATCTGCGTGTGATTGCCATTCAATACTAGTATCGGTATCAATATGTTCAGTGCCGTGTGTGGTTGTTATTGATCCACCACCTGATACCGTTTCAGACACATTACTAACTACTGGGGACACACTGTTTTTTCCTTCTTTCCACTCAGCATATTCCATCGAACTGAATCCGCTTGCTCCAGTTTCTTGCATAAATTGTTCTACGGATGTATCAGACATATAATTATTCCCATTTATAGCATATTTAGCAACATCATAATATACCTACTTAATCAAATAAATAGTTGACTATAAAGCAAAATAAATGTATAATATGTACGATATTCACAAGGAGAGGACATTGCCACGTAAAAGAAATTATTTAAACAACAAAGATATACTAACACAAATTCATTTAAGTAAAAATTCATATTGTACATTTATTAACCCAGCAGAGGATAATATGTATGATTTAATTTTGGAAGACGCAAACAAAATTAATATTAGAACCCTAAAACAAGCAAGGGAAGATCGTGCTAAACGATTGTCAAAGGAATCAGGGGAAATAATAGACCCAAAAACTATAACAAATCAAGATATCATTATCAGAATAATGACAACCGAACATATTCCGCTTGTTCCAAAAAGAAAACAAAAATCACAACCAAAATCACAAAAAGAAAGTATTAATGATGTATTATCGTTGGTAGACCCAGACTTATCAGATGACATCATTGAATGCGATGACAATGATTGCCCAGATGATGTGGAAATGGCACCAATGAAATGTGGATTTCCAGCATTTTTTCATTATAGAATAGATGAGAATAAAGAACCTTACATAGTAGGAAAAAGCCATTGGAAAGGTAGTTTAAAGAACGGTGAATTTAATATGCAGCACGGCAGAGTAACAGATGAGTTAGCTAAAATGTATATGAAACTATGCGAAAGATATGCTACAAGAAGCAATTGGCGTGGATACACATACAATGATGAAATGCGAGGACAAGCATTAGTGCAATTATCGCAGATCGGATTGCAATTCAACGAATTTAAAAGTCAGAACCCATTTGCTTACTATACTGCTGTTATTACTAATTCTTTTACTAGAATCCTAAATAATGAAAAGAAAATGCAAAATATCAGAGATGACATTTTAGAAGAAAATGGTTTAGATCCGAGCTGGACGAGGCAAATGGCAAATGATGCAGAAATTGAAGAATCAAGAAAAAATAGAGTTAAACAACTTAATATCCCGTAAATACTTAACAGTAAAACATATCAAAGAAAGTTGCTTTGGGGATATAACTTTTCCCAAAGCAATTAGCAATGCTAGGCAAATATTATGGCATATTAGCAATAGCATTGATTCAGTGCCATTATGTCCTGTTTGTAGTTCTGAACTTGGATGGCATCCTGACAAAAGAAGATACCGTGATTTTTGCAGTCAGAAATGCACTGGTATAGGAACTAAAGAAAAAGCAGTACAAACATCCAAAGACAATAATGGTGGTGTACACCACACACAAACACAAGAATATAGAGATAAAGTAAAAGAAACCTCATTAAAAAGGTTTAATACAGAACATTATAGCAAAACTAGTGAATATCACCAACGAGTGATAAGTTCAAATTTAAAAACATTTGGGGCAGAATACCCTGCACAATCATCGACTGTATTAGACAAAATGAAATCAACCTCAGTGGAACGATTTGGTGTTGATAATTACGCAAAAACCGATGAATGTCGCAATAAAACAGTTGCTACTAATTTAGAACGATATGGATTCGCAAATCCAACGCAGAATGCAGATATCCAATCAAAAACCAGATCAACCAATTTTGATCGCTATGGGGCAAATTACCCAACACAAAATGAAGCCATAATGACAAAAATAGTGGACACTCGCAGAAAAAACTACTACAGCGAAGACACATTAAGAAAACTAAATGATATTGATTGGTTATCAAATGAACAAAAAACGAGAACTATACAATCAATAGCAGGGGGGTTGGACATCAGCCCTTCAAATTTAGGAAAATTCTATATGAACTACCGAATTCCTATCACCAACGTTAATCCTCATACATCAGATGCTGAAAAAGAAGTGGTTGCTTTTATTCAAACATTGGGTATTACAAACATCATACAGAATGATAAAACCACAATAAGTCCAAAAGAGCTAGACATATTAATACCAGATCACAACTTAGCAATTGAATTCAATGGCACTTACTGGCATACACAAGGAAAAGGAAAAGATAAACAATACCACCTATCAAAAACAACGGCTTGTGAGTCTAAAGGCATTCAATTATTACATATATCTGATTTTGAATGGAGTAATCCAGTATCCCAATCAATTTGGAAAAGTATGATTTCGGTTCGTTTACAAAGAGCTAATAGAATATATGCTAGGAAATGCAAATTAAAAGAAGTATCAACCAAGGATGCAACTCAGTTCATGAAGAACAATCACTTAGAAGGATTTGTGGGTGGTGGGATTAAATTGGGATTATATCATCGTGATATATTAGTCCAATGTATCATCGTTGGCAAGTCTAGGTTTAACAAACGATATCAGAATGAGTTAATTCGTTCTGCAACATTGGTAAATACCGTAGTCATCGGAGGATTAAGTAGATTAATCAAAAACATAAAAGGGTCATTAATTTCGTATGCCAATCGTAAGTATGCGAACGGCAAGGGTTATAATGCAATCGGGATGGTCCAACAGCAGAGCAGTCCCCCAAATTATGTAGTCACTACCAAAAATGGATTAATCGTAGGGTCAAGATATAAGTTCCAAAAACACAAACTAGATAATTTATTGGATAAATTTGACCCCAATATGTCAGGGTGGTCTAACATTCAAGCGAATGGATATGATCGCATATGGGATTGTGGGAATTTAGTATATACATTGAATGCAAAATAGTATATAATACACCAATGGCAAATTTATTTAAAAAAGCACTAGTCTTCAGTGATATTCACCTTGGACTAAAAAACAATAGCATCACGCATAATGAAGATTGTAAAAACTTCATTGATTGGGCAATAGAAATTGCTAAGAAAGAAAAATGCGAAACTGGTTTATTTCTAGGTGATTGGCATCATAATCGTGCAAGTATCAACCTGCATACATTGAGTTATAGTCTTAATGCACTAGAGAAACTAAGTACCGCGTTTGAAAACTTTTACTTTTTACCAGGAAATCATGATTTATATTACAGAGACAAGCGTGATATTCACGGTGCTGAATGGGCAAAACATTTACCTAATATCAAAGTAATAAACGAATGGTTCATTGAAGACAATGTAGCCATTATCCCGTGGTTAGTTCAAGATGATTACAAAAAAGTCAAAAAAGTAAAAGCCAAGTATGTATTTGGTCATTTTGAGTTACCACATTTTAAAATGAATGCTAATATTTCAATGCCTGATACTGGCGAAGTTAACGCCAAGGATTTTACTAAAATAGATCGTGTCTTTTCTGGACATTTCCATATGCGCCAGAAACAAGAAAATATTGAGTACATTGGCAATTGTTTCCCACATAATTTTGCTGATACTGATGATGTTGATCGTGGATGTATGACATTAGAATGGGACAAAGAACCAAAATATCATAATTGGGAAAATGCACCACTATATAAGGTGACCACATTAAGTGCTATTTTAGAAAATTCAGAAATATTAAAACCCAATATGTATGTTCGTGCAGTAACTGATGTTGAGATTAGTTATGAAGAATCAATGCTTTTAAAGGAACAATGCATGAAGGACAATAATTTACGGGCACTGACATTAATTTCAGAACAGACAATAACAGATGATGAATTAGTTGATGTGAATACACAGATACAATCAGTAGATGAAATAATCAGTACCCAGCTAACAAATATCACATCTGAGTCATATGACTCCAATTTATTAATTAAAATATACCAAAATTTATGATTAAATTCAAAAACTTAACAATAAAAAACTTCATGAGTATCGGAAATGCTACTCAGGCAATATCATTGGATCGTACCGATTTAACATTAGTACTCGGTGAGAACCTAGATCTAGGTAGCAATGGGTCAAGAAATGGTGTTGGAAAAACATCTCTCATTAATGCATTAAGCTATGCATTATACGGTGGTGCATTGACCAATATCAAAAAACCCAACCTAATAAATAAAACAAATGTAAAAAATATGTTGGTTAGTATTGATTTTACGAAAGACAATAAAGCCTACAGGATAGAGCGAGGAAGAAAACCGAATGTGCTTCGATTCTTTATTAATGATGAAGAACACATGGATGATGACGCACAAGGTGATAGCAGAGAGACACAGATGTTAATTACCTCTGTATTAGGGTTAAGCCATGCAATGTTTAAACATATAGTAGCACTCAATACATACACTGTGCCATTCTTAAATCTTAGCGTGAAAGACCAACGTGAAATTATCGAAGAACTGATGGGGATCACTCTTTTATCAGAGAAAGCACTAATGCTGAGAGATGAAATCAAGGAATCAAAAGATATCATCAAAGAAGAAGATATTATCATTGCAACTATCAGTAACACCAATGCAAAGATACAAGAACAAATCACAAGCATAAAGATAAGCGAAACTGAATGGGATACATCTCATATTGATACCATTGCTAGTTTATCCAATGATATAAAGGATTTGCAATCAATAGATATTGACGGCGAGATCAATAATCATGGGCTAGTAGATGAATGGAACATTGAACAAGATGAATTGAAACATATACTTAGTGTTGAATTGGAGGAATATAACCAACTAACTGATCAACTTCAAAAGCAATACATCACCGATTTAGCTGAGTACAACAATGTAAAAGATTTACATCAGAAGCAATACAATGATGAGTTGGGGAACTACAACACATTATCTCGTGATGAAGCAGATGCACATCAGCTAATGGTTACAGCATTACAATCCACCTACACTGATCAGCTACAAGAGTTTGAGTCATATGAAAGTATGTTAACTGTGTACAACGATAAACATAATGACCTCGAAGTATTAAATCAACAAAAAAGTGAGGTGTCTAATAACATTACAATTACCCAAGGTAATAAATGTCCATTATGCAAGCAAGATGTTGATGATCACAACCACACCGACTTACTGAAAAAGTTATCAGATGAGTTAAGTGTCATAGAGGATAAAATGGATACTCTCTCTGATGCCATATCGGAGTTAGAAACCACTATCACTAGCACAAATGAAGTTATTAGACCGAATGAACCTATTTTACCTGAATTAACTAGTGAACTCACTAAACCGACACTAACTGCATTAGGTGTTGATATTCCAACACTAACAAAACCGAAAATAAGCAAACCTGTAATGGGGATTGGTAAAACTAAACCAATAACATTATATGATACATTAAAGCAAGCACTAGAACATAAAAATTTACTTGGTAATTTACAGGTCAAGTTAGCAGACGAAGAAAAAGAGCCTAATCCATATACCATTCAAGTCAAGGACATGGAGACTAATCTAATACAAACAATTAATTACGATATCATCAATGAAACAGCGATATTACTAGATCATCAGGATTTCTTGTTAAAATTACTTACCAATAAGGATAGTTTTATTCGTAAATCCATCATTGAACAAAATTTAGGATATCTGAATACTAGGTTATCATTTTATACGGCTAAAATTGGGTTACATCAGGAAGTCAAGTTCATTAATGATTTATCTGTTGAAATCACAGAAATGGGGCAGGATTTAGATTTTGATAATCTATCACGAGGCGAGCGTAATCGAGTTATATTATCATTAAGTTGGTCATTTCGTGATGTATGGGAGAGTTTATACACACCAATTAATGCTATTTTCATTGATGAAGTCATAGATTCTGGGATGGATGCAATCGGTGTTGAGAACAGCTTATCTATTCTCAAAGGAATGGCACATGAACGACAAAAGAGTTTATGGTTAATTAGTCATAAAGATGAACTAGCTAGCAGAGTAAATAATGTATTAACTGTTACGAAAGAAGATGGGTTTACTACATTCAACGACGGGGAGCAATATGATGCCATTTAAACTAGCAAATATCACCGAATACCAATTAGAAATTACATCAGGGTGCAATGCTAGTTGTCCACAGTGCCCTAGAAATATTAACGGGGGTAATGTGAACCCATATTTAGATGTATCACACTTATCACAATACGCAATTGAAACTGCATTTACTAAAGAAATATGTGAATCTACCAAACGAATATTTTTTTGCGGTAGTTATGGCGATCCCATTGTTCATCCCGACTTCTTAGCTATTTTAGCAGCCTTTAGAAGAAAAAACCCAACACTATGGTTGTTTATACACACCAATGGCAGTGTCCACAACGCATCATATTGGAAAAAAATGGCAGGTATAATAGGTGATTATGGTCACATTGACTTTAATATTGATGGATTAGCTGATACTAACCATATATACCGTAGAAATACCGATTTTAATACAATCATAGACAATGCCCAAACATTTATTAATAATGGGGGTAAAGCAAATTGGAACTTTATAGTGTATAAACACAACGAACACCAAGTCGATGAAGCACGGTTGTTATCTTCCATAATAGGTTTCAGCGAATTCAAAACAAGGTCTACTGGGCGGTTTTTAAACCATTGCACAATGGAAGAAATGGATGGATGGCCTATAGAAAATAGATTAGGTGAACAAGTAGGTATACTGGAGGTTCCACTCAATGAAGAATACCACAATAAAAGTTTAGCGGCGTTGCCTAAACTCAAACAAGAAACCAATATATCAGAATATTTCAACAATACACGCATCCAGTGTGATGCACTAAACGAACACAACGCAAATAATGATTACAACAAAAAAGATGAAGGCAAAGTATTAATAAATGCTGATGGGTGGGTAATGCCTTGTAATTTTTTCAATCATAATTTACATGATGCTAGATTCCACGACCGGTATATACTTCCAGGTAGCAATGATTTAAGTTTTTTGCCAAACGGAAAGAACCAAATACAAGATCTCTTTAGCAGACACAATGCAAAATCAGAGTTGAATATTAACCATACTTCATTGCATAACATATTTCAAAATAGCTTCTGGGATGAAATTACCGATGGGTTTGATAAAAATATCAATGATGGTCGCATATTCGAATGTGCCATGACATGTGGTGAAGAATTGCACAAAGTATGGGATCAGGTTCCTCCTTCGACACCAGCATTCTTGATAACCGGTGGCAATAGAGGATTAGGATTAGAAATAAAAAATAATTTCAATGGAACATCAATTGCTAGGTCAGAAGACAACGATATCATGGCAGATATAACTAGTAATAGTGATTTAGAACGCATAGCATTGGAAAGTTTAAAGTATGATGTTTTTGTGAATTGTGCGTTTGATGGGCCACCTGGTGAAGAATGGACTAATTTCGCCCAAGTTAACCTACTAATAAAAATATATGACATTTGGAAAGAAAATAATAAAGAAGGTCACATAATAAACATTGGTAGCATCGGTGAAAAGAATATAGTCGCACCAGAACCAACATTCGAACGGTATAGAATAGCAAAATCAGCATTAGCACATGCTAGTAAACAGTGCACCAACGCATTTAAGAACGATTTTGTTAAATTCAGAACAAGTTTATTATCCATTGATAGGCTTGATACACCCATTACTAGGTCAAATAAATCATGGACGGGTAATGGATTAGATTGCGGTGATGTAATAAAATCCATAGAATATATTTTAAGCATAAACAGTAATACATGCATTGAAGAAATAGTTTCATGGGTAAATTACAAATACAAAGGCACGTAACAAAGGCATATAACAAAGGCATATAACAAAGGCATATAACAAAGGCATATAACACATTTTTTGGTCTATAATCTATTGATAGTCTAGCTTGGGACGGTTAACACAAGCGGTAACACTCCCCACAAGTGGAGGACACCTAATCCCTGGGCAATAGCAGGGATCATAGCTACTACCCCTCTGGGGATGAAGATGCAATGCGCCTCGTATTAATGCGTTTAGCTATGAGATAAGGATACGATTATAGGCTAAAAGATGTTGCTCTGAAAGAAAAAAGATTCAACAACAAATTCAAATAATGTGTTTCGATAGTGAATATTATTTGAATTCCCGTCATAAATGTAATTATTGGTAGTAAGGAGAATGAACCCAATTGTATTACGCAAAGTTCTAGGGTAGAAGGTATTCGGATGACCGCCTTCGTGTTTATGTGTATAGACCATAAACAATCCCTTATCACATCTGTCCGACCGCGGCTCACACGAAGAGTAGGCTATTGGATTTAACTTTGTTTGTCCATCGGATAGGCAAAGTTTGTCCAAAAGGTCTACACGAATATATAAGGTCAACCAATAACATAAAATACAATTGGCATAGTAATATTACCTTAATTAATCTATATACCGTATCATTGGAATTAAAAATGGGAATGAGTGCCAACGAGTTCCCAGATGCCGTAAGGCATCTCTACACTATTAATATAATTTAACACTTTGGTATATGTAAGGATAGGTTTAATATATAGCGACCTATTAGAAATAAAATAGGTTTATCATCTATTCTATTAAAAATAAGGTAATCCTGTTTTCTTGGTAGTTTCTAAATTATCTTTAATGATCTTATTAATTGTAGACCTTTCATCGTATGATAGCTGAAGTGCTTGCACATATGAAACTCCACCACGCATGTTCCAACTGATCCTTAATGCTTCCTCCCTTATGCTATTAGCTTCCTTTTCCATGCCATCCAACTCTTTACTGATATCTTCTGCACTAGAAACTAATAGCTTTATCCGAAAAAATTTGACATATCCAATGTAAACGGCTGTTCATATTCATGCCCACATTCTTTTTCGTTGCATTTAATATTCAATGGTTTAAGTTCATTATCATTCTTCATTCCAATGACATAATCTTTTATGCGTTTATATACGACTCTGTCGCAATTATGCAAAAAATCATTGATGAAATCTTCTTCCTTGACTATATTATCTGGAGTTTTGATATAATTGATATTTTGGGTTAGTGCTTTGAGTGATAATTCTGTCATGCTAGCAAATGCAGCAGATAATCGTTTGAGTTTTTCCTCCTCCTCCATTTCTGCATCTTCTAGTACACTTGCCAATTTTTGTTCTTCAAATTGAATTACGCTATTTTCATTGATTTGCTTATATGACAATGGTTTGAAGAAGATATTTAAATCACCAATATTCACTGATTTCTGGTAATCCGGTGATTTAAGTTGATCTAGTATCGTGCGTAAATCCAATGAATAAGTAGCAGTTTCCTTACAGGCAGGGCATGTAGTATCTATTTCCATTGAATGTCCGTAACTTGCAATTCTAATGGATGCTAATATAGCATCAAAATCAACTGCGGGAATGATCCAAGGATCTAGGATATTAGGCACACAACTTTTGATAACATTCATAACTGCGGTGCCATTGTACAATGCATCTGGTGTTCTGTATGTTATTTCATCAATTGCTGTCATTGGGTAAATCGGCAATTCGTTATTTGGTGGCATATCTAATGTATTTTCTGGATAAAAGTTACCATTGCTTGGTAATTTTAGGTAGATACTTGGTTGTCTGAAATAGTTGGATAGCGGGTTGTTTGACATAATTTTTCCTAATATAAATAAGTGTAAATATATTTATTAAACATAAACTACGGATAATATAAACCATGTCAACTACTGATCAAATAGCACAAATAACCCGTCTTCTGAACCAATTCGCGTCAACATTACCAACCCATGAAGCAGCATTATTGCGTGCTGATCTAGCTGCATTGTCTAATAGCGTTAATAGTGCTAACCGAAGTATAGGCGCTTTTAGCAATGAAGCGATGCGAGGGGCAAGAGCAATTGCGTCATCAACTGCATCATTTGCTGGATCATTAGGCAAAGGACAAACTGCTATATCATCAATTAGTGGTATAATAACGGCAATGTCTGGATCTCTTGCTGACGTAATCTCTGCGATCCCACAACTAGGTGTAGCTGGTAAGTTCGCCGGTGCGGCAATTGAAACAATGGGGAAAGCGGCAGCATATACAACGGGAGTATTAGATGATGGTCTAGGGTCATTCCAAGAATTAAGTCGTGTTGGTGGAATTGGTTCTGATAGTATTGCTGGACTTGCGAAGGATATCCACGCTGCTGGTATCCCGTTGAAAATGTTCAGTGGTCTTATTGCTGGGAATAGTAAACAATTAGCTGCCTTACAAGGCACCACCAGTGATGCAAGAAGTGAATTTGCTAATGTAATGGGTGGTATGCGTAAGGGGATGAATAAGGAATTACGTAAGATCGGATTTACAACAGAAGAAATCAGCGAAACTGTTATTAACTTTGCAGATTTGCAACGTAGGTTAGGCAGAGGACAACGGTTGGATAGTGTTCAGTTACAGGAACGAACCCAACAGTATGCCAAGGAATTAGATAAAGTCTCTAGACTTACTGGAATGCAACGCGAAGAACAACAAAAACTAGTAGATGCTGCAATGCGCGAAGGTCGTTGGCGTGCTACTATAGAAGATCTGCACCCAGGACAGGTAATGCAAATGAATATCTTGAATAATTCGATGTCTGCATTTAGTGGCGAAATGGCATCAGGGTTACGAGACCAAGCATCGGGTTTCACTCAATCGGAAGCGGCACAAAAATTATTCCGCTCAACCAATGGTGCATCCGTTAAAATAATGGAAAAAGTCAAAAGTGGGCAGCTGTCTGCACATGAAGCAATGATAGCTTTCCAAGAAGCAGTAAAAGCCAATAAAGCACCGATGAAATCATTAAATCAATCTATTGGTGATAGTGCTGGTGTTTATGTGAGATACCACGAATCAATGGATCTAATGACAGCAGATTTCAAAGACTTAGGTGACGCTGTTAAGCATCAACAGAAGCAAATGGGGGCAGATTCTGACCCAACCACTAAGGCATTAGTCTCATTGCAGGTGGCATTACAGCAAGCAAGTGCTAGTATCACAGCGACATTAATGAATTCCCCGAATGTGGCTTCAACATTGGATAGCGCCGGGGAGAAGTTTGTTGTTGGCACGAATCTGTTTTATGACACATTCAAAGGTGATTTTTTTACTGATGCAACTCCAAAACGCCCAGCGACCGAATCGGAAGTAAGTCTGCAAGATTTAAACATTGAACGCAGAAAATTATTAATTGAAAAGGCAAACTTAAATGTGCCACCCACCCACAAAATGAAAATGGCAGGTATAGAAAATCCACTCACACCTGAAGAAACGGCTAGATCAACTGCGATTGATAAGCGGGTTGACGAAATAAACATCCAAATAAAAAAACTTAATGCAGTTATTAAAACAGAAACTGAAAAACGCACAGACAGTGTTTCTGCTATATTAAAACAAATGGGCATTGAGAAAACTGAACGAGAGTCGCTATTTACACCACTGCCCCCGTTGCAAAGTAGCATTAATGCACTACTAGAAAAAGATCATGATATATTATCAGACACTATTACAAAAGCAGGTGGTGCACAAATAAAAGCATTATTAGACCAAGCAACCACCGATGGTGTTGATATTAATAAAGATAGCAAATTATGGCAAAAAATATATGAAGTAATTAGAGAGACATCTGAGAGTACTGGTATGTTTAGTGCTGGAAAAATAGAAGTGGTATTCCCAGACGAAATAAAAGTATTGCCTGGTACTACACCTATAGATGTAAATGTTATAGAAAAGTCATCTCATGCAGTGCATTCATCACCTGAAATGGTAAAGGGTGGGGTGTTATCTGGACCAAAATCTGGGTATAATGTGACTATGCATGGCACCGAAGCTGTTGTCCCACTCCCTGACAAGAAAGGTATCCCAGTAAATGTACAAGCAGGAACATCAAATAATAAACATATTGAACTACTAGAAAAACAAGTAAATAAGCTAACTGCTGTTGTTAAAGCAATTGAGGATAACACAAGCATATCCAACAAGATACTTCGAGTAACACAAAATTAGGAACTAAATAAGCAATATGTCATGGAAAAAATATTTTAAAGCAGCAGATAATACCGGTGTAATGAGTCCTATTAGTGGGGCGCAAGGTGGTAAGTTCGGATTTAAGAACTATCAAAGTAGGTTACCAGAAGTTTATTCAGGACATCCAAATCGTGTTAATCGTTATAATCAGTACGAAGCAATGGATATGGATAGTGAAATAAGTGCTTGTTTAGATATTATTTCAGAGTTTAGTACACAAGACAATGATCAAAATAGCACACCATTTGATGTTGATTACCACGAGAAACCAACTGATAATGAAGTCAAACTCATTGAACAGAATTTAAAACAATGGTGTAAATTAAACCAATTCAAAAAACGTATATTTAAGTTATTCAGGAATACACTAAAATATGGAGATCAGGTATTTCTCCGTGACCCAGAAACATTTGAATTATTCTGGGTAGACATGTCCAAGGTTGGGCGTGTTATTGTTAATGAAAGCAAAGGCAAAGAACCAGATCAATACATAATACAAGATATTAACCCTAATTTTGAAAATTTATCAGTGGCAACAAAAACCACAGATGATTTTGGAATTACACCAATGTCTGGCGGTATTTCTCCACAACAACAACAAGTGTCAAATCCGGTGGCTGGTGAAGGAACACGCTTCGGTGCTGCACAAAGAGAAACAACAGTAGATGCTAAACATATTGTTCATTTAAGTTTAACCGAAGGATTAGACTTGAATTGGCCTTTTGGTACAAGTATTCTTGAAAATATTTTCAAAGTATACAAACAAAAAGAACTATTGGAAGATGCTATTCTAATATATCGCGTTCAACGTGCGCCTGAACGAAGAGTATTTTACATCGATGTAGGTAATATGCCATCACATATGGCAATGAGTTTTGTTGAACGAGTTAAAAATGAAATCCACCAACGTAGAATACCAACCCAATCAGGCGAGGGTGATAATATGTTGGATGCTACATACAATCCATTATGTATTGATTTAGAAACAAGAATACCATTGTTAGATGGAAGAACCCTGACATTACAGCAAGTTATAGCAGAATATAATGATGGTAAGGAAAATTGGGTATATAGTGCAGATCCTGTATCGGGTAAAGTAGTACCAGGTGAAGTGAAATGGGCTGGTGAAACACGTAAAAACACAGAAGTATTAAAATTACATTTAGATAATGGAGAGACATTAACTTGTACCCCAGATCATAAAATTCCAGTTTTGGGGAAAGGGTTTGTTGAAGCGAAAGACTTATCAATTAATGATAGTTTGATTTCATTTGAACATGCGGTTAAAAGCACAAATAAGATGACCAAACTTGTTCCCCTTCGTGAAACAATGGACACTGGGTGTTTAAATGTTGATAATGAATACCATACTTTTGCAATAGAATCAGGTATTTACATAAAAAATTCAATGCAAGAAGATTATTTTTTCCCGCAATCAGCGGAAGGACGTGGTTCTAAAGTAGATACATTGCCAGGCGGGGACAATCTTGGTTGTTTTGCATTGGATACCAAAGTGAAATTATTAGATAACCGCAATCTTAGTATTTCTGAAATAGAAGCTGAAATGAAGGATGGGAACGAGTTGTGGGCATATAGTTGTGATCCTATCACTGGAAAAATTGTGCCGGGATTGATATCATGGGCTGGTAAAACAAGGTCAAATGCTAAAGTTCTTAAAATTGTATTAGATAATGGGGAAGAAATAGTTTGTACTCCTGATCATAAGATACCACTGCCAGGTATTGGGTTTGTTGAAGCCAAAGATTTAACAATTGGACAATCTTTGATTCCGTTGTATACAAAGAATAAAGAAATATCTAAGCATGCAAAACGTGACTATGAAATGGTGTATGACAACGAATCTAAAAAGTGGGTATATACACATAGGTTAGTAGCGAAATACATGAGATCGAATGGATATTCTACTGAAAAGGTGTTTGATGAAGATTATATTTCAAGTTCAAAAAACACCATTCACCATAAGGATTTTAATCGTTATAATAACTCTCCTGCTAATTTAACATGGATGAACTTCACAGATCATACATTGTATCATCAGGATAAAGGATTTTCAAAAGAAGCACAGGCATTGGGTACTCTCGCGGCAAGGGATAAAATGTATTATTTAAAAGAACATGATCCCGAACAGTACAATGACATCATAAAACGACAAACACAGGGTAGATCACGATGGTATGAGTCGCTGACTAGTGATGAAATTGATGCACTTAATAAAAAACGGTCGGTGGGTGTGAAGAAATATTATAAAAATTTGACTAGTAATGAAAAAGAAGAGAGAAAGCAAGTCAGCCGAACTAATTGGTATAAAGGAACCGAAAAATTCTTAGCACTACTAACGGATGACACCTTTAGGCAAGAATATGGTAATAAAATCTCGGCAGGACAATCCAAATCAAAGATTGATAACCCTGAATTATGGAAAAACCGAAGTGCAAAAATAACAGAAGCTAATATTATTAGATGGCAAACCGATGGGTACTATGATAGTGTATTTAAAGATCAAAAAATTAAGTTTAATTCTGATATGTATGAATTTGTGTCAACTCTGTATGTGACACATAAAGTAGAGCATGCCGGTGATTTCACGTCTATTATTGGGAATAATAGTACATTTATGCAGATGTATGCTGCTGCGAATACTAAGGTTCATAGTAATACCAAGGTTGATAAATTCTCGGTTAGGCACTTGCACAAGTTATTAAAGCAAATGAATCACACATGGGAATCATTTAAACTTATTCATTCTTACATTGTTCCCGATGATATATTGAATGATTTAATATCACAATATGATAATCAGATGTCACAGTATGATTTTATCTCAAAGTTAAAAGATAATAATCATTTGTTGTCAAGTAGACATAAGGTTATTAACCATTTAAATAAATGTGGTATTGATAATTTCAAGACATTTAAAGAATTCGCCGAGTATAAGAACCATAGAATTGTTGATATAATTTATTTAGATGACACTATAGATGTCGGCACATTATCTATTGACCAAGATGAATTACATCATGATTATCACACATTTGCACTAAGTGCTGGGGTTTTTGTTAAGAATTCAATTAATGATCTACTGTATTTCAACAATAAATTAGCACGTGGTCTAAGAGTACCAAGTAGTTATTTGCCATCTGGACCAGAGGATAATACTGCACCAGTAAATGATGGGCGATTAGGAACAGCATTAATACAAGAGTATAGATTCAACCAGTATTGTATTAGATTACAGAATGCTATTGGTGAAATGCTTAATAAAGAGTTCAAGATGTTTTTGGCTTGGCGTGGATTTAATATTGATGCTAGTTTATTTGACATATCATTTGGCGAACCACAAAACTTTGCTAGTTATAGACAGACTGAACAAGATGCATCTAGGGTAGGGACATTTGCATCACTAGAACAATATCCATATTTGAGTAAACGTTTTTTACTTGAACGCTATCTTGGTTTATCAGAAGAAGATATGACCAAGAATGATGAACTATGGGCAGAAGAGAATAAGGAAGTAGAAGAAGTACCAACCGAGGGTTCTGATTTACGTGGTGTTGGTGTGATGCCTGGTGGAATGGAAGGCGATATTGGCATGGCTGATGATTTAGATATGATGGGTGAGATGTCAGATGATATGGGACCAGATGGAATGGAAGGTGATATGGGACCAGAAGCACCTGTGCCACCCCCTGCCTAATATATATGAGAGTTAGTGAACTTATAATAGAAGAGATTGTTACTGTTGGTAACAATGATCATCTATACGCTGATCTTAAAGATGTGGCTAGTTGGATGGATACAACTGTTGATAACTTGCACATAGAAGTAGATATGGTTCCAATTGCACATTTTGAAACTCAGATTAAGGAAATGTATAGTACATATGATGAATACCCCAGTGATGCGGCAAGAACCGAAAAGATAATGGATCAACTCAATACAGGTGCATCGCCATTGCCTGTATATGTAGATATTGCAGATCCAACGCAATTGATAATGGAAGGCAGACATAGAATGGTAGCATTTTGGTTATTGGGATTAAATGAAATACCGGTAGCATATGTTTTTAACAAAAGCAAACATTCGCACTATATTACATAAACTACGAACCTTGATTTGATAGAATAGGTAGAATTAATAAATACAATTATGTTAATAAATGAAATGTATGGCGAAGGTATTCCTGGTTATCAGGATGTGGAAGATGATGGAAGTAAAGTCACAAAAGATGATTTACGGAAGACTAGGCTCACCCTAAAACAAATTAATAAATTGCGTCAGATGAATGATGTAAGAAATTTTGAATTCAAAGAAAAACTCAAAAAGGTACAACGGCAATATGCTGTTCCAGCCGAAGCACCCCCCCAATTTTAAAAAATAAGCCAATTATTAATGTTTTATACCATTTTTAATGCTTTATCTACCCAAATCTTGTAAGTTATTGTAAATACAACGAACAGTACTGGCACACCCAAATAATTTGTGGTGTCCGAATTAAACCACAAATTAAAGGAAAAACGAAATGAATAAATTTGAAAAGTTAATTGAATATGTAATTAATGATGAAGAGAACAAAGCAGCTGATCTATTTCACCAGATCGTGGTAGATAAGAGTCGTGATATTTACGAGGATTTAATGCAAGCTGACAAGATTGATGACGAAGATGTTGAGGACGTTGAAAAAGAAGTAGAAGCTGATGAAATCAATGAGGATGACGATGAAATGACATTCGGGGGTGATGATGGTGAAGCTGATGAAATAGCATTCGGGGGTGATGAAGATTTCGGAGATGAAGAAGAAGGTGAATTTGATATTGAAATGGGTGCACCAGAAGGCGATGTAGATTCAGAAGATTTAGAAGACCGCGTTGTTGATCTAGAGGATAAACTTGATGAACTAATGGCTGAATTCGATGATTTGATGGGTGATGAAGAAGGTGGAGAAGAATTTAGTGATGCAGAATTTAGTGATGAATTATCATTAGATGATGAGGAAGGCGAAGAGTTCGGTGATGAAGAATTTAGTGATGAATTATCATTGGATGACGAAGAAGAATTTGAAGAATCAACCAACCCAGGGTTTTTTGAAGGCGCAGCATTAAAACCTGCACCAAAACCAACTACATCTGAGGAAGGTTCTATTAATAAGAAATCAACCAATGCAAATAATGCAGGTGGAAAAGGAAGAACAAATGGTGCTAAACCAGTAAAAGCTGGATCAGCAGAAGAGAAAGGTCGTGGTAAAGTATCAGTTGGTTCTTTAACTACTGCAAACACTGAGGCTAAACCATTGCAAAAAGTTTCCAAGGGTATTTCTAAGAAGAAAGGTGATAGCGTTAAATCAATCGCTAAACAGAATAACAAGTAAGGATAATTTATAATGGCTTACCTACAGGAAAATTTATCATATGATGCTGCTAGTATAGTAGTTGAATCACGTGGTGAAGGTGACAAAAAATCACTCTTTATGAAAGGTATGTGTATACAAGGCGATGTCCAGAACGCTAATCAGCGTGTTTACCCTGTGAATGAAATTGGTAGTGCTGTAAAAACTATTAATGAACAGATACAGGGTGGATATTCAGTATTGGGTGAATTAGATCATCCAGAAGATTTAAAAGTAAACCTTGACCGTGTCAGTCATATGATCACAGAAATGTGGATGGATGGTGCAAATGGTTTTGGTAAGTTAAAGATTTTGCCTACCCCAATGGGTAAGTTAGTTGAAACTATGTTAGGTGCGGGTGTTAAATTAGGTGTTTCTAGTAGAGGGAGTGGCAATGTCAATGAATCTAATGGAAATGTCAGTGATTTTGAAATAGTCACAGTGGATGTTGTGGCACAGCCGAGTGCACCAGGTGCATATCCAACTGCCATTTATGAAGGGTTGTTGAATATGAATGGTGGACATAAGATGCTAGAAATGGCAACTGATGCAAGAGAGAGTTTAACTGCACAGAGATACTTAGAAAAAGGGTTAAAATCCTTAATTAAGGATCTTAAAATATGACACAAGCAATTGTGTAAACGAATTAAACAGATTCGTTATATGAAGAATCTGTGAGGAATTGGTACATAAATAAATGTATTAATATGCTTGTTTTTAAAAGCAAGTTATAATGGTAAAAAGGAAAAACATTATGTTAGATGCATTAAAACCACTGCTTGAAAGCGACTTAGTGAATGATGATACTCGTGTAGCTATCCAGGAAGAATGGGAAGTAAAGCTAACCGAGACTCGTGAAACTATTCGTGCGGAACTTCGTGAGGAATTCGCAGGTCGTTACGAGCATGACAAAGAAACAATGGTTGAAGCATTGGATAAAATGGTAACAGATGGTCTTAAAAACGAAATCACAGAATTAGCAGAAGATAAAAAATCTTTGGTTAAAGATCGTGTTAAGTTCCAAGCTAAAATGGCTGAAAATTCACAGAAGTTTAATGAATTTATGGTTACTAAGTTAGCGGAAGAAATTAAAGAATTGAGAAAAGACCGATCGATACAAACAGAAGGGTTTAAGAAGTTAGAACAATTCGTTGCTAAGTCATTAGCGAAAGAAGTTGTTGAATTTGCGGAAGATAAGCGTGATTTAGTTGAGGCTAAAGTACGTCTGATCACTGAGGCGAAGGATAAACTTACTAAACTTAAAAATAACTTTATAGCAGAATCATCTGCCAAAGTTAAAAATGTTGTTACTAAACGAATCCATAGTGAATTATCACAGCTACAGGAAGATATTAAATCTGCCCGTGAAAATGATTTCGGTCGTAGAATTTATGAAGCATTCTCTACTGAGTTCTTAACAACTCACTTAAATGAGAGTGCAGAAGTTCGTAAATTACAAAGCGAAGTTAAAGCAAAGGATAATAAACTGGCGGAAGCTAAGAAAACAATGACTAAGGCGAAAGTCTTAATCGAGAGTAAAAACAAGGAAGTGCGTATGATTACCGAAAGTAACCATCGTGCTAAGGTTCTGGATGATTTGCTTGGTCCTCTTAAAGAAGACAAAGCAGAAATTATGCAGAATTTATTAGAAAGCGTACAAACATCTCGTTTATCAGGCGCTTTTGAGAAGTACTTACCAGTAGTTCTTGAAAACAAACAGACTAAAGTTAATCACAAAAAGAGAACTTTGACTGAAAGTAGAAGAGAAATAACTGGTAATAAAGTAAAAGAAGTAGCTATGGCGGATAATGTCGTTGACATTAAACGTTTAGCAGGACTTTAAGACATCAAATAGGAGAATATAACAAATGTCACAAGAACTATTAGAAAGCCGTTGGAGCGAGACTAAAGATGCCCTTTTAGAAGGGTTGAATGGAACAAAGCGTTCATCTATGGCGGTAATTTTAGAAAATACAAAATCATACTTGGCTGAATCAGCTACAGTAGGATCTACGGCTTCAGGTAATGTTGCTACACTTAATCGTGTAATTTTACCTGTCATCCGTCGTGTTATGCCAACTGTAATTGCAAATGAATTAGTTGGTGTACAACCAATGCAAGGACCAGTAAGCCAAATTCATACATTGCGTGTGCGTTATGGTACAACAATGAATGATTCAAGCGTAGCCAATGCTGATACCACTGCTGGTGATGAAGCATTGAGCCCATTTAAGATTGCTACCGCATACTCTGGTGGCAATGGTGCTACACAGTCTAGCTATCAAGGTGCTTCCACATCAAATATGGAAGGAACTGGCGGTCGTAACATTAGTGTTCAACTCTTGAAACAAGCAGTTGAAGCTAAGACTCGTAAGTTACAAGCACGTTGGACTTTTGAAGCGGCACAGGATGCTAACTCAATGCATGGTATTGATGTTGAAGCTGAAATTATGGCTGCTTTAGCACAAGAAATCACTGCTGAAATTGATCAAGAGATTCTTTTATCTTTACGTTCATTGGCTAATACAGAATTCACATACGATCAGTCTACCGTTTCTGGTACTGCTACGTTCGTGGGTGATGAACATGCTGCATTAGCAGTATTGGTTAATCGTACTGGTAACTTAATTGCACAACGCACACGCCGTGGTGCTGGTAACTGGGCTGTTGTTAGTCCTGCTGCATTGACTATTCTGCAATCAGCTACTACATCAGCGTTTGCACGTACTACCGAAGGTACATTTGAAGCACCAACTAACACTAAGCTAGTAGGTACATTGAATAGTGCTATGAAGATTTATGTTGATTCATATGCTTCTGATTCACAGGCTGTGTTGGTAGGTTATAAGGGGTCAAGCGAAGCTGATGCAGCTGCGTTCTACTGTCCATATATCCCACTAATGAGTTCAGGAACAGTACTTGATCCTAGCACTTTTGAACCAGTAGTTTCATTCCTTACTAGATATGGTTATGTAGAATTAACAAATACTGCAAGCTCATTTGGTAACGCGGGTGATTATCTAGGTGAAATTGCCGTAGCTAACTTATCATTCCAGTAAGTTAAATAAGCAATAACCTTATTAAAACCACCCTTCGGGGTGGTTTTTGTGTTATGCTACACCTAACCATCCCAATAAAAGGTATACTGTATCATTGCAATGAGTAAAAAACATAAACAACATATTATTGAACTAATTCGGGAAAAGCCAAAGCATTATTCTCAAATTATAAAAAGAGATCCTGAACTTAATGAGTGGGTATTATATAATACATTAGTGGAGAGTTCAAAATACAATGAAATGATATATAGTGCATTGTCACAAGAAGATGGCGTGTGTAGATATGGCAACAATAAAGGGTTTGCTAGGATATCATCAGGGTATCAGTATTGTGGTCATTCATCTACCTGTAGATGCCTAAAGGAAGAGATGGGACAAAAGGTATCAGCAACCAAATCTAAGTGGTCTAATGAATACCATACCAAGGTAAATAAAAAACGATCCGATACAATGATGCAGAAGTATGGGGTTAGTCATAATCTTCAACGATTGGATGTTATCAGTAAGTTAAAAAATCCGAAGATACCAGCCGATGTATATGCATTGCTATCAGACCTTGTATGGATGGACAATGAGTATAATGTCAAAAAAAGATCATTGGTGGATATTGCCAGTGAACTGAATGTGTATTACGGAACAGTTGGGTGGTATTGTAGGAAGCATGGGTTCAAAATACGAAAACGAACAAACTATTCACTGATTGAAATGGAGATAGCAAAGTTTATTGGGGATGAGTTACGTATCAATGTGGTTTTAGGTGATTGGACTATTTTAGGAAGCAAAGAAATTGATATATTAATCCCATCAAAAGGTATAGGGATTGAAGTTAATGGGTTGTATTGGCATTCATATAATCCATCACATATCAAAGAAGAATATAAAACAAGGCATATTGATAAGACTGCTACCGCAAAGGAAAAGAATGTAAGGTTGATGCACATCACAGATTATGAGTGGATACACAACGAAGATATAATAAAATCAATTATACGAAGTAAGATGGGAATTAACACCAGAATATATGCAAGGAAGTGTACTGTGCAAGTTGTCCCCAAACAGGATGAACACATATTTTTGGATGCAAATCATTTACAGGGGTATGTCTCATCTAAAATAGCATATGGGTTGTATTATGATAATGAATTGGTATCATTGATGAGTTTTGGTGTGTCAAGGTACAAAAAGAAGTACGATTATGAATTGTTGAGATCATGTAGCAAAGGAGGCATTACTGTGGTTGGAGGTGGGTCACGAATATTGTCTGCTTTTGGGATGAAATATGTTGGATCATTGATGACGTATTGTAGTTTGTCTATGTCAAGTGGCAATGGGTATTTGCAAATGGGTTTTAAGCATCTCAGTAATACAAAGCCTGGTTACTTTTGGACAGATGGCACTATTAAGATTTCAAGGTATAAAAGCCAAAAGTCAAACCTAGCTAAATGGTTGCCAAACTTTGATGCATCAAAGAGTGAAAGTATGAATATGTTTGATGCCGGGTATAGAAGATATTATGATTGTGGTAATATGGTGTTTGAGTATGCTAACTAAGGATACCTAACGCTTTCAGGGTTTTCGTTGACAACAATATAAATATATAAATACATAATATACTAATATAATAGGAGAATATCAAGTGGGAAGATTTAAAATTACGAATGATACAGCAGACATTGATTGTCGTGTGAAAATTGCGGAGAATGATGAAGCTGCGGGAACGATTATCAGACAAAAAGGTGCTAAGAAGTTTTTAGTTACAGATGGATCAAATACTGGTGGTTGTGTGTTATCTGATTTAGCTGATGGGGATTTAGAGAACGGAACAATGACCGTATGTATTGTGCACAATGACAAAGAAGTGAGATTGGAATATCTTAGTAATAAATATGGTGTTGATTTTAAAGGGAATCGTTACATATTAACGGTATCAGAGAGTCCAGTACTAGACAATTGTGAACCTGCGATCCTAAAGAAATCGGCTGATAAATCTAAAAAATCATCAACCCCAAAGACTGCTAAGAAAAAAGCTGTTGTTAAAACAAAGAGTCAACCAGTTAAGAAAGAAGAAAAGGTAGCGGTAGTGAAAGCAGAAGTAAAACCACCAAAAGACAAGGAAGTAGTTCCTGAAGTTCCGGTGGCAAAAGTGGAAACTCCCAAGATCAAAGAAGTAGCGCCCAATGATAAAAAGGAAACAAAACCTGTTGAAAAAGTTGCCACGGTTAAAACCTCCGAAGATTAACTAAATACTAGAATGTTCTACTAATTAGAACATTTATGCAGAAACCCCTCTGCGTAGTCATAGAACGATTTTCAAGGAGAAAAAAATGGGACGACCAATAAATAAAAAGCACTTTGGTAACACAAACGAAGGCGGTTTAGGCGGCGAAGGCTTAGACGGAGTATTAGTAACAGCAGCTGGCACTGGTTATTCAACCGGTGAAGCAGTAACAATTTCAGCACCACAATTACCAGGTGGTATACAAGCAACAGCAACAATTGTATCAGATGGCACTGTTGTATCTGTAACCGTAACAGAAGCAGGTACTGGTTACACATCAGTACCAACAATTACATTTGCAACAGGCAATGCAGATGCAACAGGCACAGCGGTATTAACATCGACTAAGGTGAATGCTATTTCATTGACTGCATTCGTAACTGGTGGCAGTGATCAAATTGGTGATATAGTTGCACAAAAAGGTTCAAGGCGTTTTAGAGTAACAACTGCAACTGGTACTGAAGTCTGTAAATTAGTAACAAGTACACCGAATGCACCTGGTGAAATGCGTATTACAGCAACAGATTCAGTAAGTGGAACATATTTTATTAGTAAAATTTCAGCTGGAACATGTACTGTTGTGCGTGGCACAGGCACAGAATTTGCGGATGGTGTTAAAGTTGCTTGGACGAAAGGTTCAGCGGTATTGGACTATTCAGTATCAATGACCAATGCATAATTAGTATATTGATTTACATTTTCAATCCCCCTTTATTGGGGGATTTTTTTGTGTGCTGAAAAACAACTAAATAAGGTATAATAAGGATCTATAATGAGTTTAACAAAAACAGTACAAGGTGATTATAATATCAATACCATTAATGCAGCTGGTGATGCTGCGAATGATGTGACTATTACGACAGCTAATTTAAGAATAAATGGTGATTTGGTAGTTACTGGAACATCAGAAAATGTACTAGTAACAAATTTAGCTATTAGTAATAATACAATTTTGTTAAATGAAGGAGAAGAGGATGAGGGTGTAACAGCGGTTCATTCGGGTATTGAAATTGACCGTGGAACAGCACTAAATGTAGGGATACGGTACGATGATAGTTTAGATGCTTGGCAACTTACACATGATGGCACTATATGGGAATATATTGTTTCTGATGTTAGTAGTAATAATGCTGGAATGTCAGATGTCGTTGATGATTTAACACCACAGTTAGGTGGAAATCTTGATGTAAATAGTATGACAATTACAAGTGCGTCGAATGGCGATGTTGTATTGGATGCTAATGGCACAGGACAAGTGAAAATAAATAATGTGCTTAGTTTGGAAGAACAAGGAGCAGCACCCTCATCAACTAGTAGTTATAATAAATTATATTCAGCAACACCAGGTGAAGGTGGAACTGGGTTGTATTTTGTAAACTCAACATCTAGTGATGAATTAGTATCAAAAACCAAAGCAATGGTTTATGGTTTAATATTTTAAGGATTATATATGGCAATTAATGCAGTTGCGGTAGGCAACACAAACACTACAATTTATACAAGCAGTAATGTTTCAGCAGTTACGATGATATCATTGTGTAATTACAGTGCTAGTGGAGTATCTGTAAGTATGCATGTCGTACCAGGTGCAGATAGTCCAGGCAATAGCAATATCATGATGAAGGACGTATTAATTCCGGCAGGTGATACCTATATGGTGTATTCAGCAGGTGAAAAATTAGTAATGGATAATAATGATTATATTAATATTATTGCTGATGCTGGATCATCTATTACCTCTGTTGTTAGTTACACTGGAATCTAATGGGGCTTGTAAAAAACCAAAAAATTGGTTTTATGAATAGTTCTGTTGCAATACCAGCAGGAACAGCTGCTGAACGCCCATCTAACCCAATATTTGGACAAATTAGATTCAATACTACTATTGGTAAAGTAGAATATTTTGATGGTACTGTATTTGCTACAATAGCAAAACAAGGTGATGCCAATATCGAAGTTGATTCATTTACAGGCAATGGATCTGATACTGTTTTCGGATCAATGGCTTATTCAATAGCAGATGCTACTCAGGTACTTGTTTTCGTTGGTAATATATACCAAATCCCGACTACTAATTATACAGTAGCAGGGACATATGATATCACCTTTACATCAGCACCACCAACTGGGATGCCGATCAATATAATTCATAATCTAAGTAGTAATGAGGTTGCATAATGGCTATTAGTAAGATACATGGCCAAATGCTTACTGATAATCTGCTTCGTGATGGGACAAATCTAGCGTTTGATACTGATTTATTGATGTTGGATGTGGTTAATGATCGTATTGGCATTAATGATGCTACACCATCCGAAACATTGAGTATTACCGGAACGCTGTCTGTCTCTGGAAATACCGCAATAACTACATTGACTAATAATCGTGTAGTTATTGCTGGAACAAGTGGTTTATTGGAAGATAGTGCCAATCTGACCTTTGATGGAACTACATTAGTCATAGATAATATCAGTTCAGGAACTAATAATGATCTTACAATCACAGCAGATGGCACGGGAATTGTAAAAATAACAGGCAATGATGGCATTAGAATACCGTATGGAACTACTGCACAACGTCCATCTACTCCTGTTTCAAGCACATTTAGATATAATTCTGATTTGGGATATCCCGAAATATACAACGGTGTAATATGGGAAGTGGTTGGTCCTGCTGCCTTTGCCGCACTAACTAGCCAAACAATCACAGGTGATGGTGCAACTACTGTATTTACATTGGATAATTCAACTACATCTGCGGCAATAATGGTTAATATTAACGGCATTATACAAATGCCAGATACTGCATATACAGTGTCTGCTAACCAAATAACATTTGCCGAAGCACCTGTTATTACTGATAAAGTAGAAATACGATTTATATCAGAAATAGCATCATATAGTGCTATCACAAATGCAAATGGGACTACTAAAGTAGATGCAAGTGGAACCGGCATTACACTAGATATTTCCGGTAATACTGTAATATCAATAGGTTCTGCTGAAATATTTGATGCTACCAATGCACACAGCATTCAATTGCCAGTTTATACTGTATTACAGGCAAATGCTCTTTCAAATAAATCAAATGGCCAGCTTATATATGTTTCAGATGGGGATTCAGGCAATCCATGTTTGGCAGTATATAGTGGATCAGATTGGCAACGAATAATTTTTGGTGTAGCTATATCAGCAACTTAATAACACGTTGGTATTTGCCGTAATGTATAATATACACATATAATAATTCCGTAATTTTCCGTAAATAGTAGTAGCTAATTAAGGGAGCTCAATTATGGCAATTACAAGAATTAAGAATAATCAGATCACTGATGGTACAATTACGGGAACAAAACTCGTTTCTAGTACGATTACAGGTGGTCTTTTAGAAAACGACATGACCTATGGTTCAAACCTAACGGTCACCGGCAACTTGACTGTAAGTGGTACATCGACGACAATCGATACTACCGCTATGACAGTTGAAGATCCGATAATGGTTTTAGCGTCAAACCAAAGTGGCGCAGGTGCTACGGACATCGGGTTTATCGGTGAACGTGGAACAAACACAAATATAGCATTCGTTTGGGATGAATCAGCGGATAAGTTCGTTGCGGCAACTACTTCAGATGCAGATTCTAGCACGACAGTTACGGTATCAGCATATGCTGATATGCAAGTCAAAGACTTAGCATTAGAAGATTTAGTAGCATCAGCAGATGGTTCATTTGGTGGCACACTAGGTGTTACTGGTGTAACAACACTTGCTAATTTGCTAAACGCAAATGGTGGTATTGCAGTTGATACAAATAATTTCACTGTAGATGGTTCATCGGGTGCTGTTTCTACTGCAAGCACATTAAATGCTGATGGTGCAACTACATTAGGTAGCACATTAGGTGTTACCGGTGCATCAACTGTTGCTGCTATTACTGCATCAGGATTGGCAACATTAAACGGTGGTATTGTAGTTGATACCAATAAGTTCACAGTCGCTGATGCTACAGGCAATACAGTTATTGATGGCACATTGGATGTTAATGGTGCAACTACTATTTCATCGTTAGATGCATCTGGTGTAGGTGATTTTGCAGATACATTAACATTAAGCAAAGCAACAGGAACAGGACTTTCTGTTACTGCTGATGCAACAGTTGGTGGTACACTCGCTGTTACTGGTGTTACTACATTAACTAGTGCATTAATTGCAAATGGCGGAACTACTACAACAACATTAAATGCTACTGACAATGCTACGGTGACTACAATCACAGCAAGTGGTTTAGCTAGTTTAGATGGTGGAATTGATGTTGATGGCGTATTTACTGTTGCTAATTCAACGGGTAACATAGACACATCAGGTACATTAACCGCTGCAAATACAACAATCAATGGTACGTTAGAGTCTACTGGCAATGTTATTGTGGGTGGAAATCTAACAGTTAATGGTACATCTACTACAGTTAATTCAACTGTGGTTTCCGTTGATGACCCAATTATGAATTTAGGTGGAGATACTGCACCAGCTGCGGATGACAATAAAGATCGTGGTGTGCAATATCAGTGGCATAACGGAACAGATGCAAAAGTTGGATATTTTGGGTATGACGATAGTTCTTCTGAATTTGTATTCATCCCAGATGCATCTAATGCGGCAGAAGTAATGTCTGGTGCGGTGGGTGCTGCTAAATTTGGTAGCTTAAAAGTTTCTGATTTAACAACTAGTCGTGTGTTACTTGCTGGTACAAACGGTGAAGTAGAAGATTCAACTAATTTAACATTTGATGGATCAATATTGGCTGTTACAGGTTCAGCAACAGTAAGTACTACAATGGATGTTACTGGTGCGATGGGTGTTGATGGTGACTTCGATGTTAATTCATCTAAATTCACGGTAGCAAGTGCAAGTGGTAACACAGCGGTTGCTGGTACACTAACTGTTACTGGTAATACGACACTATCTGGCTCATTAACTTCAGGCGCATTGTCGAGTACTACTATTGATGCTAGTGGTTTAGCTAGTTTAGATGGTGGAATTGATGTTGATGGTGCGTTCACTGTTGCTAATTCAACTGGAAATGTTGCTACATCAGGAACATTGACTATATCTGGTGGAACTACACTAAATGGTGCAGTTGATATTAACAATACTGCTGATATTAACAATACATTAACATTAAGCAAAGCAACAGGAACAGGTCTTTCTGTTACTGCTGATGCAACAGTTGGTGGTACACTCGCTGTAACAGGTGTTACTACATTAACTGGATTACTTAATGCAGATGGTGGTATCGCAGTTGATACAAGTAACTTCACAGTAGATGGATCGTCAGGTGCAGTAGTTACTGCAAGCACACTATCTGTTGGTGGGTTAGCTAGTTTAAACGGTGGTATTGAAGTTGATACCAATAAGTTCACTGTCGCTGATAGCACAGGTAATACAGCAATTGCTGGTACATTATCAGTAACAGGCGCAACTACTATTTCATCATTGGATGCATCTGGCGTAGGTGATTTTGCAGATACATTAACATTAAGCAAAGCAACAGGAACAGGACTTTCTGTTACTGCTGATGCAACAGTTGGTGGTACACTCGCTGTTACTGGTCATACTGATGTTAGTTCACTGACATCAACAGGGAATGTTATTGTAGGTGGAAACTTAACCGTTTCTGGCACAACAACAACAGTTAACTCAACAGTAGTTGAAGTAGCTGATCCAATTATGACATTAGGTACTAATGGGTCAGATGATAACTTAGATCGCGGTCTAAAATTAAAATGGCATAACGGAACAGATGCAAAAGAAGCCTTTATGGGTTATGATGATAGTGCTTCTGAATTTGTAGTGATTGCTGATGCAACTGATACTTCGTCTGTTATGACTGGAAGTTTAAGTGGGATGGCAGTTGGAAGTTTACGTGTTACTGATTTAACAGATAATCGCGTATTAATTGCTGGTGCAAGTGGTGAAGTAGAAGATAGTGGAAACTTAACATTTAATGGGTCTACGTTGGCTATTTCTGGAGCAACTACGGTTTCAACTACATTAACTGTTTCCGGTGATGCGTCATTAAGTCAAGCACTTAGTGTTGCGGGTAATACCACACTAAATGGCAATGTTACATTAGGCAATGCAGGTGTTGATACGGTTACTGTAACAGGTGCTTCGACATTTGGGCAGAGTGCCACATTCAATGGTGGATTAACTGTTGCGAATGGTCAAACTATTAGTGCAGGATCAAATAAAGTTTCAAATGTAACAGATCCAACATCAGCACAAGATGCTGCTACCAAAGCATATGTAGATTTATTATCTTCTACGGGTTGGACATTATCTGATGGTTCTTCTTCACAGACAATCTCTAGTGGAGACACAATGGTTGTGAGTGGAACAGCAAATGAAGTAACTACTGCGGTTAGTGCTACTGATACGTTAACAATTGGATTACCAGATGATGTTACTATCGGTGATGCACTAACAGTTACAGGTGCATCTACGGTTGGTGGTACATTGGGTGTTACGGGTGTTACCACAATAAGTGGTCTCCTTAATGCAAATGCTGGTATTGCAGTTGACAGCAATAAGTTCACGGTCGCTGATGCTACCGGTAATACAGCAATTGCTGGTACGTTAGCTGTTACTGGCGCAACTACAGCTTCAACTATTACAGCATCTGGATTAGCTACATTTAATGGTGCAATCGATGCAAATAGTACAGCTGATATCAGTGATACATTAACATTAAGTAAAGCATCGGGTAACGGATTAGTAGTTACTGCTGGAGCTACCGTTGGTGGGAATGTTGAATTTAGTAGCAATGCTACTGTTTCAGGTACATTAAGTGCAGGAAATACTACCTTAGCAAGTGCTAAAGTTAGTGATTTATCTAGTGGACGTGTTGTATTAGCTGGAACAGCAGGTGAATTAGAAGATAGCGGAAACTTAACATTTAATGGTTCATTGTTGCTAGTTGATGGTATTGTTACTAGTACTGGTAATATGAATGTCGGTGCGGACTTGGATGTTACAGGTAACGCAGTTATCGATGGTACATTAAGTGCAGGTGTTTCTACATTAGTAAGTGCTATTATCACAGGCAATGCTTCTGCGAGTACATTAGATGTCACTGGTGCTACTGGTATTGATGGTGACTTTGATGTTAGTACTAATAAGTTCACTGTTGATAGTGCGACTGGTAATACAGCAGTCTATGGTACATTAAGTGCTGGTGCCACAACAGCTACAACAATCACTGCAAGTGGTCTATTAGCTGCTAATGGTGGTATTGAGGTTGATGGTACTGCATTTACGGTAGCTGATACTTCAGGTAATGTACATACAGATGGTACCTTAGAAGTCGATGGACACACAGATGTTAGTACATTGACAGCAAGTGGTGATACTATTATTAGTGGTAACTTAACTGTTAATGGTACTACAACTACTGTAAACTCAACTACGGTTGAAGTAGTTGACCCAATCATGACAGTTGGGGCGAATGGTTCTGACGATAATAAAGATCGTGGTATCGTGTATAAATGGCATAATGGCACTGATGCTAAACTTGGATTCTTCGGTTATGATGATAGTGCTTCTGAAATGGTATTCATCTCAGATGCAACTAATACAGCAGAAGTAATTACTGGTGCATTGGGTACTATGGCAATGGGTGGGATTCGTAATACAGGTGATGCTACGATAGGTGGCACACTAGGTGTAACTGGTGTTTCAACGTTGGCAAGTGCTTCGGTTACAGGCAATACTACAGTAGGTGGTACATTGGGTGTAACTGGTGCTACTACAATGTCTACTGCTTCAACAAGTGGGTTAGCTACATTGAATAGTGCTAGTGTCACAACTACTGCTACGATTGGTGGTTCATTGGCTGCAAATGGTGGTATTACAGTTGATACTGATAAGTTTATCGTTGCTGATGCTACAGGTAATACAACTATTGCTGGTACATTAAGTGTTACTGATGCTACTGTATTATCTAGTACATTGAGTGCTGGCGAAACAACATTATCAAGTGCTACAGTTAGTGATCTGACAAGTGGACGTGTTATATTGGCAGGTGCTGGTGGTGCTATCGAAGATAGTGGAAACTTAACATTTAATGGTTCTGTGTTAGCGGTTACTGGAAATGAGACCGTATCAGGTACATTAGCGGTTACAAGTACATTGACTTCGGGTGCAGCTACATTATCAAGTGCTAAAATTAGTGATTTAACCAACAACCGTGTAGTTATTGCCGGTGCTGCTGGTGAAATTGAAGATGATGGAAACTTCACATTTGATGGAACAACATTAACTGTCGGTGCTACTACTATCACCCAATCAAGTGGTAACACTTCGGTCGGTGGTACACTAGGGGTATCTGGGGCAACTACATTATCTAGTACACTAAATGCTGGTGCTTCAACATTAGCAAGTGCAACTATTACTGGTGCTGCAACAATTGGAACTACATTAGCAGTTTCTGGTGCTGCTGGTATTGATGGTGACTTCGATGTTAACACATCTAAGTTTACAGTAGCAAGTGCAAGTGGTAATACAGCAATTGCTGGTACATTAGCTGTTACTAGTGCAACTACATTAACTGGTGCATTAAATGCAAACGGAACCAACACATTAGATAACGCTACTGTTACTAACAATGCAACGGTTGGTGGTACATTGGGTGTTACTGGCATTACTACTATCAGTGCGTTATTAAACGCAAATGGTGGCATTAATGCAGATAGTGGTGCATTCACAGTTGCTAATACATCGGGTAATATTCACACAAGTGGAACATTAGATGTTGATGGTGCAACTACATTAGATGGTAATGTTACTATTAATGAAGCTGGTGCTGATGTCGATGTTCGTATTGAAGGTGACACTGATGCTAACTTATTAGTTACTGATGGTGGCACGGATACCGTATTGATCGGAACAGCTACCCCAGTTACTGGTGCTAAATTAGTAGTTGGATCAACTGATTCAATGTTATTACCACGAGGTACATCTGCACAGCGTCCAGGCACACCGTCTGTTGGTATGTTTAGATTTAATACTAACACAACTAACCCAGAGTATTGGGAAGGTAGTAAGTGGACGCAAATGTCTACAGAGTTTACGGCAATTGCTACAGAATCATTCACTGGTGATGGATCAACTACTGCATTTACATTAGGAAGTTCACAAACTACTGCATCATGTATCGTTAATATTAATGGTGTTATTCAGAAACCAATCACTGCATATGCGGTAGTTGGCACGACATTAACATTCACAGAAGCACCGTCTTCTGCTGATTCGATTGAAGTACGTGAGTTAACTACAACTGAAACTATTATTGGAATTTCAAATAGTGCTGGATCAGCAACAGTTGAAACTAATGACTCAGATACTAATATAACTGTTACGGCAAGTACTGCTAATTTCACTGGAAACATTGTCGCTGCTGGTAATATTACAGCAAATGGTAATTTAGTATTCGGTGATGCAAATACAGATTCAGTAACATTTAATGCTGATATCGGTTCTAATGTGATTCCAGATGGCAATGCTACACGTAACTTAGGTTCGTCTGCTAGCCGTTGGAATGAAATTCATGCTGGTACTATTGATGTTAGTAATCTAAGTGCTGGTTCAGGATCATCTATTATAGTTGATACTGATCTTATACCAGATACTGATGATGTTAGATCATTGGGTAGTGCAACTAAGATGTGGAAAGATGTGTATATTGGTCCAGGATCATTGTATGTAAATGGACAGAAAGTAATTGAAGATAATTCAGGTACTATCGTATTCAGTGCGGATGAGAATCAGAACTTAGACCTCCAAACTTCTGGGTCGGGTGACATTGGTTTATCACCACCATCTGGTGGTACTATTGAGATAAATGGCACAATGCAACTGATGGCAGGTAAGAATATGACATCAAGTGATGGCAATGCTATTCATAATGTGGCTGGCTTCCATATGGAAGGCGAAAAGATTACTAATCTTGCTACACCAACAGTGTCTACCGATGCAACTAACAAGGCGTATGTTGATTCAGCAGACACTACCGGCAATGCTGGCACTGCAACTACATTAGCAACAAGTCGCACAATTGCAATGACCGGTGATGGAACATGGAATTCAGGATCATTTAATGGTTCTGCAAATGTTACATCCGCAATGACATTAGCAGCTAGTGGTGTTACCGCTGCTTCTTATGGTAGTGCAACTGCAATTCCTGTAATTACATTTGATGCTAAGGGTCGTGCTACATCAGCTAGTACCATCGCAGTTAGTTCTGATATGGGAATGGCAGGTGATACTGGAACAGGCACAATTACGGTTGGAACTGATACATTTACTATTGCTGGTGGAACTGGATTGAGTTCTAGTGTTTCAGGTGATACATTAACGGTTGCAATGGATAATACAGCAGTTTCAGCCGGTAGTTATGGTTCAGCTTCATTGGTTCCAGTAATTACAGTTGATGCACAGGGTCGCATAACAAGTGCTAGCACTACATCTGTTGCAGGTGTGAGTAGCACAGGGTTTAATAGTTCAAGTGGTGTATACACCATTAGTACAGCAGATGGTGGTTCACATACTACTGATTTAGGTGTTGGTAGTGCTGATAGCCCTACATTTACTAACTTAACATTGAGTGGAAACTTAACTGTTAATGGTACAACTACTACTATTGATAGCACTAACTTAGCTATTTCTGATGCTATTATTCAGTGTGCTTCTGGTAACACTGGTGCGTCTGCTACATACATTGGTATTCAAGCAGAACGTGGTGGCACAGATGCATATATGGTATGGGAAGAAAGTTCGGATCGTTGGAGAGCGGCAACGTCAGCCAATGGTACATCTTATTCTGATGCTAGTATGCAAGCTAGTTCATTGTTCCTAAGTGATGCAATTACTAATTCAGCACAAGCAGCTACAAAGGCTTATGTTGATAGTGCTACATCAGCAGGTGCAATAACATTAGGTACTGATACCACTGGAAGTTATGTTGAAAGTTTGGTTGCTGGTACTGGTATTGGAATCACTAATAATAGTGGTGAAGGTGCTACCCCAACTATTACAATTACGCAAGATTCAACATTAACATTTACCGGTGATGCTACTGGGTCGGGTACAATGACTAACTTAGGCAATGTAAGTGTTGCATTAACGGTTGCTGATGATTCGCATAATCATGTCACTGGAAACATTGATGGGTTGGCTGAATATATTTCAGATACGGCTGGTGCTATGTGGTCTAGTAATAGTGAAAGTGGTGTATCAGTGACTTATCAAGATGCTGATAATACAATGGATATTAATGTAAATGATCCAACAATCACGGTAACAGGAGCAGTAACGGGTTCTGCTACAATGACTAATTTAGGAAATGTTAGTATTGCTACTACAGCTACAGCAGATCCAACATTAACATTGAGTGGTGATGCAAGTGGTTCCGCAACTTTCACTAACTTAGGTAATGCTACATTAAGTGTTGTGGTCGCTGATGATTCGCATAATCATGTCACTGGAAACATTGATGGGTTGGCTGAATATATTTCAGATACGGCTGGTGCTATGTGGTCTAGTAATAGTGAAAGTGGTGTATCAGTGACTTATCAAGATGCTGATAATACAATGGATATTAATGTAAATGATCCAGTAATTGCGTTGAGTGGTGATGTAACTGGTTCTGCTACTATGTCTAACTTGGGCAATGTTACTATTAGTGCAGTTGTTGCAGATGATTCACACAATCATGTTATTAGTAATGTTGATGGACTACAAACGGCTTTAGATGCTAAAACTACTCCGGGATATGTAGATACACAGATTACTAACT
>Ga0257115_1000269_pt1 | contig 52532 bp, 67 predicted proteins | sample SI112_100mmetaG_FD_194465 | JGI IMG/M metagenome (GOLD analysis project Ga0257115, IMG submission 194465) | Marine microbial communities from Saanich Inlet, British Columbia, Canada - SI112_100m | ecosystem: Environmental > Aquatic > Marine > Inlet | place: Canada: British Columbia | collected...
GGCAACAAAAAAACCTGCAACTAAGAAAGTGGCAACAAAAAAACCTGCAACTAAGAAAGTGGCAACAAAAAAACCTGCAACTAAGAAAGTGGCAACAAAAAAACCTGCAACTAAGAAAGTGGCAACAAAAAAACCTGCAACTAAGAAAGTGGCAACATCACAACGAACTAAGGTCATTTGTATTTCCCATAAGGAAGATTGTGATGGAATAAGTTCAGCTGCATTAATTCGACAAGCTTTTGGTGGCGATTCTATTTTAGTAGATTATCCTGGCCAAATGGAAGCACTAAACCAAGTCGTGTCTGATGAAAAATTAAAATCTTTATTCATTTGTGATTTAGGTTTAAGTAAAAAAACACAAGATGAATTTATTGATATCATGAGTCGACTTAGAAAAAATAAAGTTTCTATTACTTACATTGATCACCATGACATTGATCCAAATGTTGTAACTGCTCTAAAAAAACTCAAAGTTAAAGTTATTCATGACATTAACGAATGCACTACTGTTCAAGTATACAATACATACAAATCAAAATTACAAGATCACGCTTCGTTTGTTGCAGCATGCGCTGCTATTACTGATTACATGCAAGATAGACCTCTAGGTTCAAAACTACTCCAAATTTATGATAGACAATTTGCTTTGATCAGTGCAACTGTGATGACTTACAACATTGTTGGACATCAAAGAGAACCTGATTACTTACAATACTTGGTTGAGGAATTAGCTGATTCTAAATTCCCTCATGATATTCCAAACACATTTGAATTTGCACAGATTCAGGTAGAAAAATTATCTCAAATTATTGCTAAAGTCAAGAAAGGCATGAAAACAATGAGTAATCTTGGACATATGGAAATTTTAGATTCTGGTGCAAGTGGCGCTGTTAATTTTGTAATGGGTTTGTCTGGAAAGAATGTTGGAGTTGCATACAAAGAAAGAATTGATCATGGGATTTACGCTGTTTCAGTAAGAGGCTCTGATAATTGTAAAGTTCACTTGGGTAGAATTGTCAATCTTTTAGCTACTAGTCTTGGCGGTTCTGGTGGCGGACATGATAAAGCATGTGGTGCAGTAGTCCCAAAACCAAAAATTAAGAAATTCATCACTGAATTAAATAAACAAATTAAATAAATTTTATTTTTTAATGTTAATTTTTATGCTTAGATTTTTTGTGTTGTTGTTTTAAATAAAATTATTCTGCATATTCAAACAAATGTTTGTTTTTCTTAGTTTTTTAAAATCTTAAATTTGTGATCTTATTCTGAAAATTCAATTATTGCGTCAATTTCGGTCATTGAATTCAATGGCAAACATGCAACTCCCACTGCAATTCTTGAATGTTTTCCTTTATCTCCAAATATTTCGAAGAATAGATCTGACGCTGCATTAATTATTTTAGGATGCTGATAAAACTCTGGATCTGAATTTACGAATCCTGATATTCTGACAATTTTTGTAACTTTATCCAAACTACCTAATTCCCTTTTCATTTGTGCTAAAAGATTAATTGCACACATTTTTGCTGATTTTTTAGCTGTTTCCATATTGTCATCTGTAACTTTTCCTGTAAAGATCACTTTGCCATCTTCCATTGGAATTTGTCCGGAAATAAATAGCAAATTACCTGTTTTTATTGCAGGAACATAGGATCCTGCTGGAGTTGGAGGAATTGGGAGTGTGATTTCTAATGTTTTTAATTTTTCTTCAATCAATATCATGTTGTTTTTTGAGGCTGATTTTAGGTTTTACTTATTTTGATGTGTGTTTTTTCCCCTTTACTGGAATTATTTTGATACACTGTTCTTGTCTTATAGCCATGTTTTTGTAAATATCCCTCTAAAATTGAAACCCATGGTAATGAATATCCATTATTCAGTTTTGATTCTATTGTAATATTTTTTGTGTTTGCTTCAAAATTAACATGTCCTGAACACGTAATTTGTATAATTGCATCCATTATTTCGATAACATCGTCTAGTGATTTTGATTTTAATTGTATTCCATTTTTTTCTAATAATTTTAAAAAGTCTATTTCTATTTTTTTTGATTCCCTTGTGGAATTTAGAATGTATCTTAAACCTGTCTCATTAATGATTTTTATAATTTTATAAATTTCATGTGCGTCTGCTTTTGTCATGTCTGCTACAACCTTTGTTTTAATTGAATTTTTCCAAATATTTGAAAATACTTTTTCTTGATTAATTCCTAATATTTCTGTTGATGAAAATATTGCTCCTTTTCCATTATCATTATTTATCATTAATAATTCAGTTTCATCAAAAATAAAACAATTTTGTGTAATGTCTGATGTTCTAATTTCTACCCCATCTGGTATTGCTCTATACGATTCTGAACAAATTTGTGTTGATGGAATGATCACTTTAACATCTAGATTTCTACGAATTACTCCTACAAGCTGTTCCTTGCATTCAGCTAGTAATCCAAACCCTCCTTGGTCTGTCATAATTTTAACTGATAATTTTGATCCTTCTATCATTGTTTGAAGTTGAGTCAAAACTTTATTTGCACTAATGTGAAAATATCTTTTTTCTTCTGAACCTCTTGACTTTCTACTTTCTTCACTTGCTTTTTTTAAATTAGATACTAGTGTATTCATGGCATTAATTTTATTAATTTGTTCATGAATCACTCCATCAAATGCATCCTCTGGTGAAATGGCAGTACACATTATTGGCTTACTTTTTGATATGATGGCTAATTTTTTATTTTCTAATTTTAATAAAGTTGGATAAATTTTTGTCCTTGGAACTTCTGAATAATATGCTAATTCACTTGCCGAAATGGTTCCTTTGGAGATTAATGCAACATATGCTTGAGATTCGTATTTGCTGAGCCCAAATTCCTCTAAACTGACTGTTAATACTTGCTCATTTACCATGTTTTTCCTTGATTTCTTATTAGGTAAAATTGAGAGCTAAATTCCTTTACACAAATGCTTAATTTTTTTTAAAATTGTATCCTTTGGTGGGTGTGACTATGGTTACTAAAATAATCGTTACACTGCCCTCAAATACAAAATACGCTTTAACAATATATCATGTTAGTAAAATGTAGTGTTGATACGTTAGAATTTGAAAATATTTCTCATTCTGTAACTCTTGTACCTAGACTGGACTACTCAATTAATTTACTTACTGGTATTATTGACGTTCTTGAAAAACAAAGAACTGATTTAAAAAATTTAAATCGACATCTTGTTACTGATTTTGATGAAATGGATAACTCTCATGTTAAAAGTATCCGACTGGAGCAACTGATAGTTTTTTCTTTGGATGTGTTATTTGAAATTAAAAATCAAATTGGCTCTATCTCGGGAATACATAGCATTCCTAAAATTTTGCCTTCTTCTATTCCCATGATTAGAACTGTCAGTGCTAAGTTGTTTGTAATTTCTCCTATTTCTAGTCAAAAACTATCTGAATTATCTGTACATTTAGGCAGTATCGTGTTAGATTCTGCTGCTCTTACTAAGGCGAGATTTGATTTTAGTAAATGTAATGATAAATCTGCAACATTACTTGATGAAGTAAAATTGATGGCAGACTCTAAATTAAATAAGCAGTACCCTCTTGTTGATTTTTTTAAATTATCTAATGTTTGATAATGCTCAATTCTAAACATAATTTTTTAAAGGATATTGAACGTATTCGCTCACTTTCTTCAATTATTGATAAAAAATTATCTGAAATAAAACCCTCTGATACTGCTAATGTTGATAAATTAACTCTAGATGAATTACAAGATTTAGATAAGATTGTCGGAATTGCTGATTTCATGCTATGCAAATATGCTGATAAGAAGGAAATGCGTTCAATTTTGGAGTATTTCACTTCAATTATTACCGATACCGCTAATTCCATGAGTAATTTGGACGATGAAATTTCTGAATTAATCCTTTCAGCTGAAGATTCTATTAACAAAGTCAAAGATTTGCATATGCGTATTGACAACGAATCCAATCTAAAAAAAAATTACTGTGATGGCCCTGACTACAATCATGATGAAACAGGTGGAATTAATTTAACCAATTTTGTGACAGAGATTAACACTGTAGGATACCAACAAAATTCTTCAGTACATAATACAAGGTAATTGATATGAGTTTAGCACCACAAGAATTAGAAAATACAGCAAGCAAATATGCCTCTGAGGCAATCAAGTTTGATTCCCAAGGTGCACGCGGAATGGCTATTACTCATTACCAACATGCAATCGACGCCCTTGTAAAATTATTGCAATTATATCCAAACAGTAAATTAAATGATATTTACAAAGAGAGGTGCAATTCATATCATAATCGAATTGGTGCCTTACAACAAGCACATGGTGTGGAACCTGCAGTAGATCCTAAAGCTTCTGAATCTGAACAAAAGGCTTCTGTAAAAAGGCAAGAAAATGAAAATGATTTTGAAGATCTTGTTATGAAAGAAAAACCTGATGTAACTTGGGAGCAAGTCATTGGATTAGATGAAGCAAAAAGTGCACTACGTGAATCTATTGTTTATCCAACTAAACGACCTGACTTATTTCCGCTTGGATGGCCAAAGGGAATGTTGCTCTATGGTCCACCTGGTACTGGAAAAACAATGCTAGCAGCCGCAACTGCAAATGAAATGGATGGTTATTTCATTAATGTTGACGCATCTTCTTTGATGAGTAAATGGCTAGGAGAGGCTGAAAAAAATGTTTCAAAATTATTTGCTATGGCTAGACAGTATGCTGAGAAAGAAGGCAAACCTGTAATCTTATTTGTGGATGAAGTTGATTCTCTACTTGGTGCTAGAAATAGTGAGGTTGGTGGGGAGGTTAGATCTAGAAATCAATTCCTTACTGAAATGGATGGTGTCAATGGCAAGGGAAAACAATTGATGCTTTATGTTGTTGGAGCTACCAACAAACCTTGGAGTCTTGACACTCCTTTTCTTAGAAGATTTCAAAAGAGAATTTATGTTTCATTACCTACACAGGAAGCTAGAGAGAGTCTTTTTTCACAGTACACCGCGCCTCTAAACAAAAATTATAATTTAGATAATACTCAACTTGCCAAATTATTTGATGGGTACAGTGCAAGTGATATCAAGGATGTTTGTCAGGCAGCACAAATTAAGACTGTTCATGAAATTTTCAATTCTCCTAATTATCATGAACCAATTGAGGGTGAAGATCCAATACAACCGCGAGAACTTACCACCACTGATTTCAAGGACATCATGTCTAGACGAAAACCAAGTGTTTCTACTGAAATGATTCGCGCTTATCATAAATGGAGCGAAGAATTCCAAGCACTCTGATTATTTGACTTTTTAATGCGATCATTTTTTTTATATGCGCATTTCACATAAAACTTAAATTCACTTCGATTAGGAGTTTACGAGGGTTCACGATTACTACAAAAAAATCAATTCATGCAAAAAAGTTTGGAAAGCTAATTTTTGACGATGGATCTGTTCTTGATGGTGAGGGATTTGGTTTTTCTACAACAACTTTTGGTGAAATTGTATTTAATACTGGAATGGTGGGTTACACTGAAGCTCTTACTGACCCTTCATACAATGGCCAATTACTGACTTTAACCTACCCATTAGTTGGAAATTATGGAGTTCCTGATCCTTCAATTAATGATGATGATGGAATTTCTAAATTTTTTGAATCAAGTAAAATTCAAGTTCGTGGACTAGTGGTTCATGAATTATCTTTAACTGCAAGTCATTGGAACCTTTCGATGACATTAGATGAGTGGATGTATAATGAAAAAATTCCTGGAATTTCTGGAATTGATACTCGAGCATTAACTATGAAACTTCGAAACAGCGGTGTTATGATGGCTGCATTAGTAGTATCTGATTCTGAAATTAATGTTGAAGATGTAAAAAAACAACTTGCGTCTGCAACTCATTATGATTCTGAACAATTCATGGATACTGTATCTACAGAGCATGAGAAAATTTATGGTGATCAAGAACAGTGTGTTGTTGTAGTTGATACCGGTGCCAAAAACGCAATTATCAGAAACGTTAGGGAAATCGGGTACAAGGTAATTTTAGTTCCTTGGAATACTTCTTATGAAAAAATAATGTCCTATAATCCAAAAGGAGTTGTACTTAGTAGTGGTCCTGGTGATCCACAAAAATGCCCCGATACAATTACTGCTGTAAAAAAATTAATTGAAAATAATGTTCCTACTTTGGGCATATGTTTAGGCGCACAAATTATTGGCATTGCTGGAAACACTGAAACTTACAAATTAAAGTATGGTCATAGAGGACAAAACAAACCTTGCGTTAATCTTGAAAATAATCAAGTCTACGTAACTAGCCAAAACCACGGTTATGGCATAACCCCTGAATCTCTTGAAAAATCTGATTTTAATTTATGGTTTACAAATGCTGATGATCATACCGTTGAAGGAATAAAACATAAAAACCAAAATTGTTTTGCCGTTCAATTTCATCCCGAAGCTGCCCCTGGTCCTAATGACTGTAAATTTATTTTTGAAGAATTAAAAAAATTAATGGAGTTAAAAAAAATTGCCTAAGAACGAATCTCTAAAAAAAATACTTGTACTTGGAAGTGGTCCGATCAAAATTGGCGAAGCTGGTGAATTTGATTATTCTGGAAGTCAGTGTCTTAAAGCAATACATGAAGATGGGATCGACAGTGTGCTGATAAACCCAAATGTTGCAACAATACAAACTGATACTAGATTTGCCGATAAGGTTTACCTGCTTCCTGTAAATGCTGAATACGTTGAATCAATTATTGAAAAAGAAAGACCTGATGGGATTATGCTGGCATACGGCGGTCAAACCGCACTAAATTGTGGAGTAAACCTTGATGATTCTGGAATTTTACAAAAATATGGCGTTAAGGTACTTGGAACCCAAATTCCTGGAATTAAAAATACTGAAGATAGACAACTCTTCAAGGACTCCATGAAACAATGTGGAATGCCTGTATTGAAAAGTCGCACCGTGAATAATTTTGAAGATGCAAAAAAGACTGCAGAAGAATTATCGTATCCTGTAATTGTCCGAGTTGCATATACTTTGGGTGGAAGAGGTGGTGGTGTTGCTTATAATGAAATTGAACTTCATGAAATTGTTGAACGAGGTCTAAAGGCCAGTCTAGTTAATCAAGTACTAGTTGAGGAATACATTGGTCATTGGAAACAAATTGAATATGAGGTAATGCAAGATTATGATGGAAACAATGTGATTGTTTGTAATATGGAAAATGTTCTTTCCATGAAGGTGCATACTGGTGACAACATTGTAGTTGCACCGTCTCAGACCATTGATAATCATGAATACCATATGCTGCGTACTGCTGCATTACGTGCAACAAAACATGTTGGAATTGTTGGAGAATGTAATATTCAATATGCGCTTGATCCTAATTCTGACCGGTATGTTGCCATTGAAATTAATCCTCGCCTTTCACGGTCATCTGCACTTGCAAGTAAGGCGACTGGATACCCGTTGGCATACATGTCTGCAAAGATTGGATTGGGATATAATTTATCTGAACTTGTAAATCGAATTACACAAAACACTACTGCTTGTTTTGAACCTTCTTTAGATTATGTTGTATGTAAACATCCTAGATGGGATTTTGAAAAGTTTGAACTTGTAAATCAAAGACTAGGACCTACTATGAAATCTGTTGGTGAGGTCATGGCTATTGGTAGAACTTTTGAGGAATCATTTCAAAAAGCAATTCGAATGTTAGATATTGGAAACGATGGTTTAGTTTTGAATCGTACTACTGGCGTTACATATACTGAGGAGGAAATTGAACACAAACTTTCTCATCACGATGATCATATTCTTTACTATGTTGCAATAGCACTTAAAATGAAAATTTCAGTAAAACGGATCTATGCATTATCCACAGTTGATCCTTGGTTTATAGAAAAAATCCAAAATATTGTGGATGTTGAAGACAAATTAAAAAATTCAGATCTTGATGAATCTTTACTTTGGAAGGCTAAAAAAATGGGTTTTGCTGATAAGCAAATTGCACGTGCAAAAGATACAACTCCTGATAAAATACGCACTCTACGAAAAAATTTAGGCGTAATCCCATCTGTAAAACAAATTGACACCCTTGCTGCTGAGTGGCCTGCTGTTACTAATTACCTCTACTTAACTTACGGTGGACATTCTAATGATGTTACAATACCTAAAGATGACAAAGCAATAATTGTACTTGGTGCAGGTCCGTATAGAATTGGAAGTAGTGTTGAATTTGATTGGGGTACTGTCAACATGGTTTGGGGACTGCAGGAAAATGGCGAAAAAAATGTCTGTGTGGTAAATTGTAATCCTGAAACTGTTTCAACTGATTATGATATTTGTACAAGACTTTACTTTGAAGAGCTAACTCAGGAAAGAATTTTAGATATTACTGAATTTGAAAATCCAAAAGGAATCATTACATGTGTTGGTGGACAAACTGCAAACAACCTCACTCCTGGACTTGCACAGCATGGCATAGAAATTTTGGGAACTAGTGCACATGATGTTGATAGAGCTGAAGATCGTTCAAAATTTAGTGCTGAACTTGATAAGCTTCACATTCCACAGCCTCGTTGGCAAGCATTTTCAAACCTCAGTGAAGCTAAAACTTTTGCACAAGATGTTGAATTCCCTGTGCTTGTTAGACCTTCATATGTTTTATCTGGAGCTGCAATGAAAGTTGTTTGGTCTCAAGATGAACTAAAAACATATGTCAAAGAAGCTACTGATGTTTCTCCTGATCACCCTGTTGTTATTTCTAAATTCATGTTAAATTCACTTGAAGTTGATGTGGATGGGGTTAGCAATGGTGAGCAAGTTGTAATTGGCGCAATTGTTGAACATATTGATAGTGCAGGAGTTCATTCTGGCGATGCTATGATGGTGATTCCTCCTTGGAGATTGAGTAATAAAATAATTGAAACAATCACTGAGTATACGAAAAAAATTGCATTAACCTTTAATGTTCGTGGACCATTTAATCTTCAATTTTTGGTTTATGATGATCATGTCTATGTGATTGAACTTAATATTCGAGCATCACGGTCAATGCCCTTTGTTTCTAAACTTGTAAAATTAAACTTAATTTCTTTGGCATCTAAGGCTATACTGAATAAACCTCTGCCTAACATACCTGAAAATAAATGGCAGAAAATTACTAATTATGGGATTAAGGTCCCTCAATTTTCTTTTATGCAGCTAGAGGGTGCAGATATTGCATTGGGTGTTGAAATGCAATCCACTGGAGAAGCTGCATGTTTTGGAAATAGTTTCTATGATGCATTATCCAAGGGGCTAACTTCTGTAGGCTATAATTTACCTAGTAAGGGTTCTGCACTTGTAACTGTTGGAGGTTCAGAAAATAAAGAAAAATTACTATCTTCAATTGCAAAACTTAAAAATTTGGGATTTACAATTTTGGCAACTGAACACACTGCAGAATTTTTTGAAGAAAAAATAGGTGAAGTTGAAATTGTTCATAAAATTTCAGAACCTGAAAGAAAACCTAATATTTCTGATTTGCTTTATGACCGAAAAATTGATTTTATAATTAACATTCCTAGTACTTCAACTTTAGAAAAATATGTTGGAATGCTAGATGATGAATATCAGATTAGACGAAAATCTTTAGAACTAGGCATTCCTGTGTTAACTACAATTGAACTTGCAGATTCTTTTGTAAAAACTTTGGAATGGCTTAAAGATAATAAAACTACTATGGAATCTATTGAACCTTATGATGCGTTTGACTAATCATTTTTAACATTTTTATTTTTTAAAAATTTTTCTTTTTAAAACATCAGGGTTATACCTGTGTTGTATAATTAAATAGTATGAGTAAGGATCCTGATAGAATTGAATTATTAGTTTCTGAAAAACGTGTAAAGCAACATCTTTTCGAGCCTAGCCAAAGACAAATTTGGACTGTAGTTGGAAAAGGGGAGGAGCATTGGATTGATCCTGTTGGTGGTTTTTGCTCTTGTCCTGGATTTTATTTTGGTGATTTACACGGAAAAACTTCTTGTTATCATTTAGAATCTGCACAATTTGCTAAACATGAAAATAAAATTGAGCAAATAATTTTTTCTGACGATGAATTTAGTGATTTTTTATCTGGTTTAATTTCTGATCTATAATTATTTTTTTTAAAATGTATAATAACTAGAAATTATATGTAATAGTATGGATGAGTACAAACAAAATTTAGAAATTGAAAAAATTGCAAATCTAATGGTTCACGATGATGTTTCTGCTGATGAACAGGATGTTGTAAAATTAGAAAAATACAAAAATCAAATTAAATCTGATTGTGATGTTGGAGATGAGGAGGCAATGAAAATTGTTTATGAAACATTACTTTATAGAAAATTAAAAAGTTCAGAACCTAGTGATGTCTTAAAACAAGGCACTGATTTTGGTGCTGGATTTAGTTGATTTTATTCCAATGAAATAGATTCAACATCTTCTTTTGAAACGCCTTTCCACAATCCAACCATGCCTTCAGGTTCTACATCTTCAACTTTAGTTATTTGTTGAATCTTGATTTGATTTGGTGCTGGTCCTGGTGGCCATAATTGTACCATGTAATCTCCTACATTGCCAACTTTTGTTCCTACTCCCATGGTGATCTTTGCTTCAGAACATCCTTTTGCAATCAAAACATCAGTTATCTTTTGTTTGAGACCCATATTTCCATGTGGAAAAAGAAAAAAATCCTTCTGTGTATCGATTTCTGTCATGAAATTACTAAATTTTTAAACTAAATCAACCTTTCCTGATCTATTGTGCTCCAAAAAGGGTTAAATTAGAATAAAGAAAATTTTAACTATGAAAATATTTACTGTTGGCAGTAAATCCTTTGTAACTAGTTTCCAATTTGCAGGAATTCCTGGCATAATTACTGAAACTCCTGATGAGGCTTTAGTGGAAATAACAAAATTGACTGATGACTCTGACGTTGGATTAGTTTTAGTTAGTGATGATATCACCTCATCAATTAATGATGAATTGACTGCGCTTAGAGCCGAAAAATCTACTCTTGTCTTTGCATTACCTGCTGCAGGAAGTGAAAAAACTGAAGTTGATTATAGATTAATGTTGAAGAAAATCCTCGGCGTCTAATCCTGTATACAACTTAAACATATTATACTCAATTTCTTAATGTTATACCATGAAAACTGCTTCTGTAAAAGAACCATCTGTTATTTCTGTTGTTGATACTCAAAAACCTATTTTGGCTTCTGGTGAAATCTTAGTTCAAATGCATGCATGTGGTATTTGCGGTTCTGATTTAGAAAAAGTATTTGGCCACTATGGTCAACCTTCGATGCGTCTTGGCCATGAACCCGCAGGAATAATTTTAGATGTTGCTTCTGACGTGATTGATTTTAAAAAAGATGATAGGGTATTTACGCATCATCATGTTTCTTGCTATGATTGCAGTTTTTGTAATCACGGTAATGAAACAATGTGTAAAAAATATTCTGAAACTAATCTGTCACCATGTGGTTTATCTGAAGAATATGTTGTACCTGCATGGAACGTTTCTCATGGTGGAGTTTTAAAAATTTCTGACTCTCTAAGTTTTGAAGAAGCTGCAATGATTGAACCCTTGGCATGTTGTGTTAGATCTTGGAAAAAATGTTTTTATCAGGAAGGTGATTCTGCTGCAATATTTGGTGTTGGCCCTACTGGAATGATGCATGTGATGCTTGCCAATGCAAAAAAATTCTCAAAAATTTTCTGTTTTGATCTAAATGATTTTAGATTAGATTTTGCAAAAAAATTTCATATCACAGAATCCATTAATTCTATGGATGAAAATAGAAAACAAAAGATTCTTGATAGTACTAACGGACTAGGTGTAGATGTTGCAATTGTTGCAACTAGTAGTCTGAAAGCTCTTGAAGATGCAATTGATATGGTTCGTAAAGGGGGAACTGTTATGATGTTTGGTGTGCCTTCAAAGGGTGCAATAATTAATTTAGACATGAGTAAAGTTTACTCTAAAGAAATTACTCTTGTAACAAGTTATGCTGCTTCTGATGCTGATACTAAGGATGCACTTGAATTAATTGAATCCTCTCAAATTGATGTTAAACAACTCATTACTCATACATACTCTATTTCTGATTCTCAGAAAGCATTTGATCATGCACGTACTGGTGACAATGCCATGAAAATTATAATTACTAAATAAGAAAGGCTTAAGACGGGTTTTTTTTAGTTCAAAATCGTAGAAATATGGATTGGGGATTAAAAAATAGACTATCTAGAATTATCAAACCTCATAATAATAGAGCACTGATGTTGGCAGTGGATCATGGTTATTTTCTTGGTCCGACTGAAAAATTAGAAAATCCTAAAAAAGTTATTGCACCGATTCTAAAGTATTGTGATTCCTTGATGGTTACACGAGGGGTTCAAAGAACGTCTGTATCCCCAACTTCTGACACTCCAATGGTGTTGAGAGTGTCTGGTGGTTCAAGTATTATTGGCGATGATTTATCGCAAGAAGATATCACAGTTTCTCTTGAAGAAGCAATTCGTCTAAATGCAAGCGCAGTTGCAATGTCTATTTTTGTTGGCTCAAAATATGAATATCAAACTATTGTAAATCTGGGAAAATTAGTTAACGAGGCAGAAAAATATGGGATGCCTGTGTTAGCTGTTACTGCAGTCGGCAAAGAACTAGGAAAGGATGCAAGATACCTTTCATTAGCATGTAGAGTTGCCGCAGAACAAGGTGCACATATTGTCAAAACATACTATTGTGATAATTTTGAAAAAGTTGTTCAATCATGCCCTGTTCCAATTATTGTTGCAGGTGGAAAGAAAATACCTGAACGTGATGCGTTACAATTAACTTACAATTCAATTAAGGCTGGTGCTGTTGGCCTTGACATGGGTAGAAATATTTGGCAATCTGAACACCCTGTTGCAATGATTCAAGCAGCAAGATCAATTATTCATGGTAATTCTAATGTTGAACAGGCTTACAGTCTTTACAAAAAATTAGCAGCACAAGATAATCAAAACAAATCAAAAAAACAAAACAACCCTAATCAAAACAAATCAAAAAAACAAAACAACCCTAATCAAAACAAATCCTCTAATTCTAACCAATCAAAATAATAATTTAAAATTATTTATCAATTTTTGATAAATGAATATGCACAATTTTCCATGTCGATTCTTTTACTAATACAAAAGTTGCACGTCCGTTAATTATCATGTGTTCTCCGGTGAATGCTTTATTGTCTACTAGCATTCCTTTTTGTATTAATTCTAATGCCACAATTGCAAAATTATCAAATACGCTAATTTTTGGATTTTTTATTTCATAATTATAATCTGATATGCTGATGAATCTTAGTTCTTCTAACTCGATTGTGGTTTGATAATCTTTAAGATCATATGGTGGCAAGTCGCTAAAACTTGAAAATTTAGGATCATCTAGATGGATTTCTCTTAGTTTGCTTAGATCTTTTGTGATTCCAGACTCAAATAACGTTTCAATTACTTTAATAATTTCTTCATTATCCATCAAAATAATCACTTAAAATTTAAAAATTATCTGTTTAAGTCTTCGGTATTGAAAGGAAACATAAGTATTCTGATGAAATTAGATTAGATTAGAAAAATGGTATCTGAAGAACAAATTAAAGAAATTAGAGATCGAGTTGACCGCCAACATCGAGAATTATACAAGGCAATTAAAATTCTCACTAGAGATATGATTGACTTGAATTATTCAAAAGAAGACTTGGAAGAGATTAGAGATGACATACATCAAAGAATAGATAGATACATGAATGCTGAACTTGATGATAAAGAACTGTTATTCCCTGTTGATAAGGAATACACTCGACATCATAATGATTAATTATTGCTGTCAAAATAGTTTTCCTTTTGCCTGTTACAATTGAATTGTGATTGTTTGTCTATTTGTTTATCTAATTTCATACATTTTCCATCTTTTCTAGTCACGTCATGTTGTAGTCAAGAATTACAAGGTTAAGCAGTCAAAATTCACACCTTGATACATTTTAAATTATGGTGAAAAATTAAATTAATAATATGGAAACTATGACTGGTGCAAAAGCCTTGATGACAGCTATGGAAAAAGAAGGCGTTAAAGAAGTATTTGGTTTACCTGGAGGTGCAAATCTTCCAATGTATGATGAATTTGCAAGATGTGATATTAGACATATTTTGGTAAGACATGAACAATCTGCAGCACATATGGCTGATGGATTTGGTCGTGTTAGCAGAAAACCCGGAGTTTGTTTTGCAACTTCTGGTCCTGGTGCTACCAATATTTTAACTGGACTTGCAACTGCACAAGCTGATTCAGCTCCCATGGTTGCTGTAACTGGTCAAGTGCCTGTTGCAATGATTGGAAAAGATGCATTTCAAGAAAGTGACATTATCGGTATGGCAAACCCTGTTGTCAAATATTCATTTCAACCAAGATTACCTGGAGAAGTTCCTGAATCTGTAAGAAAAGGATTTTACATTGCAGAGACCGGACGTCCTGGACCTGTACTTCTTGACATCCCAAAAGATGTTCAACAAAATGAAGCACCTATGGATTTTCCTGATGAATTTACAATACAAGGTTACCATCCTTGGAATGATCCTGATGTTGCTTCTGTTCAAAAAGCAGTTGATATGCTAGTTAATTCTGAGAGACCAATTATTTTAGCTGGTGGTGGAACTATCATATCTTCTGCATTTGCTGAATTACAATCTGTTGCTGAAACTTTAATGATTCCTGTAGTTACAACCTTCAAAGGAAAAGGTGCATTTCCAGAAAATCATCCTTTATCTTTGGGTCCGATTGGAATGCATGGTCATGCTGAAGCAAATAAAATGATGGCAGAAGCTGATTGTGTTTTAGCTATTGGAACTAGATTTTCTGATCGTTCTGTTGGAACTTTTGAGGCATTTGAAAAACGATTAAAAATTATTCACATGGATGTTGATCCTGCTGAAATTGGTAAAAATCAAACTACGAACATATCTGTGGTTGGAGATGTTCGTGCATCACTTAGAATTATGGTAAAATTACTTTTACAAAAATCACTTAAAAAATCTGAAGACTCTGTTTGGATTAAACACGTTAGAGAAACTAAAGAATACTGGAAAGAGAATTTGAAAATTCACCCAGGTGAGATGGGAGCTGCAAAAATCTTAAGAAAACTAAGAGAATTGCTGCCAAAGGAATCTGTTGTTACTACTGAGGTAGGCCAACATCAAATGTGGGCTTCATTATTTTATGATGTAATTCAACCTGGAACTTTTTTTAGTTCCACTGGTCTTGGTACTATGGGTTGGGGATTCCCTGCATCTATTGGTGCAAAAGTTGCAAGACCTGATGTACCTGTTGTTGATATAGCAGGAGATGGAAGTTTTAGTATGACTGAGAACTCTCTTGCAACTGCTGTATTGGAAGACATACCTGTAATCGTATTTGTTTTAAATAATTCCACATTGGGCATGGTTGCTCAGTGGCAAAGAACATTTTATGATCGAAGAATGGTTGGAGTTGATCAAGGCGGATGTCCTGATTATGTTAAATTAGCTGAATCTTATGGGGCTCAAGGAATTAGGGCACAATCTATGGATGAACTTGACAAAGCAATAAAATCTGCATTAAGTAGTGACGTTGCAACTGTTATTGACATTCCGATTGATCCTGAAGAAGACGTATTGCCATTTGTAGCGCCTGGAACTTCCCTTTCGGATATGATTTTACCTTCTTAGTGATTGATGATGTGGGCAATTCTTTCTATCTTAGTTGAAAACAAACCAGGAATTTTGTTTAAAGTGACTCATCTTTTTAGATCCAGAAATTTCAATATTGATAGTATTTCTGTTGGAGTTACTGATGATGAAAATTATTCCAGAATGACCATTACTACGTATGGCGATGACAAACAAATTATACAAATTGTAAAACAACTTGATAAAATGATAGACACTGTTGAGGTTAAGCAATTAGATGAACATAAAACACTATTTCGTGAACTCTGTATTTTTAACATAAAACTAAGTAGTGCTAGTGATAGTATGGAAGTTAATAAATTGGTTAATGCGTATGGTGGAAAAGTCCATGATGTGAAAAAGGATTCGCTAATGGTTGAATTAACTGCAACTCCTGCTCAAATCAAGGCATTTGAAGAATTAGTAAAACCCTTTGGAATTATCGATGTCGCAAGAACTGGTGTTGCTGCTTTACAAAGGAGTGGAGCTTGAAAGTTAGAGTATTTGATACGACATTAAGAGACGGCGAACAAACTATCGGTGTATCTTTATCGCCGGATCAAAAACTATCCATTGCTAAAAAACTTGATGAACTTGGAGTAGATGCTATAGAAGCTGGTTTTCCAGTAATTTCTGACGGTGAAGCAAAAGCAGTTAAGATGATTACTGACGAGGGATTATCTTGCGAGATTGTAGGATTAACTAGAACCATCAAAGGTGATATTGATGCTGCAGTTGATGCTGGATTAAATTCTGTTCATACATTCATTGCAACTTCAGATATTCACTTACAGTATAAACTTCAAATGACTAGAAATCAAGCACTTGAAAAAGCAATTGAGGCAGTTGAATATGGGAAATCTCGTGGATTACAAGTCGAATTCTCAGCTGAAGATGCTACTAGAACCGATAGGGAATTTTTGAAAAAAGTATTTGGCGAAGTTGCAAAAGCTGGAGCTGACAGAGTAGATATTCCTGACACTGTTGGGTATGCTACCCCTGAATATATTGCAGAAATTACTAGGGACACAATTATCGCAACAAAACTTCCTGTGAGTGTTCATTGTCACAATGATTTTGGATTGGCTGTCGCAAATGCATTATCTGGAATTCATGTTGGTGCAGCATGTGCTCATGTCACGATTAACGGTATTGGCGAACGTGCTGGAAATGCTTCGTTGGAAGAACTTTCTATGGCGTTACAATGTTTGCCTCAGGATCAAAAATATGAAACTAATATTAAATCTGAATTAATTTATTCTACTTCAAGATATATTTCAAAAATTGTAGGAATTAAAGTTCAACCAAACAAGGCTATTGTCGGTGACAATGCGTTTGGACATGAGTCTGGAATTCATACTCATGGCGTTTTAAACAACCCTCTTACTTATGAGCCCATCAGTCCTGAATTAGTTGGTAGGACAAGACAACTTCGTATTGGAAAACATGCTGGAATTCATGGGATGAATGCAATGCTTGAAGAATTTGGAGTTAAAACAAATGAGGATCAATCAAAACAAATTCTTGAAAAAATTAAAGTCTTAGGTGATAAGGGAAAGCAAATCACCGATGTTGAATTGCTTTCTATTGCAAGTGACGTCTTGGGTGAGGATGGAATTAAAAAAATTGTACAGTTATCTGGATTTTCAGTATCTACTGGGATTGGAATAATGCCTTATGCGTTTGTAAAATTAAATATTGATGGTGATGATTTTATTGGAACTGATTATGGTGTAGGTCCTGTGGATGCTGCATTAAATGCAATTCAAAAAATTACCGGTAAGGTTTCAGAATTAAAAATAACTGATTATGGATTGGCATCTATTTCTGGTGGTGCTAATGCATTATGTGAAGTTACGATTACTGTTGAAGATACTCATGGAAATAGCGTTTCTGCAAAATCAATTGGTGAGGATATTGTTACTACCAGTGTACAATCTGTTATTGATGGTATCAATAGAATTATGCTTAAACAAATGCTTAAAGAAAAACAAATAAAGTAAATTTTGTTGTTGATATTATATGGCTTATAAAATTTCATTAATTACTGGCGATGGAATTGGACCTGAACTGTCTGAATCTGCTGTTTCCGTATTGAATGCAATTGATGCTAAATTTGATTTAAAATTTGAAATTACAAAATTATCTGCAGGTGATAAGGCATTAGAGGAAACTGGCAATGCTCTTCCTCAAAACGTCGTTGACACCATCAAAAATTCTGATGTTTGCTTGAAGGCACCTGTTGGCGAAAGTGCTGCTGATGTTATTGTGGTTTTGAGACGAATTCTTGACCTTTATGCTAACATAAGACCCGCAAAATCATACCCGCACATGCCTGCATTGCGTGATGATATTGATATGGTAATTGTGCGTGAAAACACCGAAGATCTTTACATTGGTAAGGAATTCAGTCTCGGTAACTCTGCAGTAGCTTTGAGGGTTATTTCTGAGGATGCATCTAAAAGAATTGCAAAATATGCTTTTGAAACTGCAAAACAACGTAATTCTATGAAAAAAGTAACATGTGTTCACAAATCCAATGTGATGCGAATAACTGATGGTTTATTTGTTAAAGCATGTACTGAAGTTTCCAAAGACTATCCTGATATTACTTTTGAACAGATGTATGTGGATGCATGTGCGATGAATTTAATTCGTCAACCTGAACAATTTGATGTAATAGTTACAACAAATCTTTTTGGCGATATTTTATCTGACGAATCTTCTCAAGTTGTTGGCGGATTGGGAATGGCACCTGCTGCAAATCTTGGTGATGATTTTGCATTGTTTGAACCTGTTCATGGCGCTGCATTTGACATTGCTGGACAAAATATTGCAAACCCCTCATCCTTTTTGCTTTCAATCAAAATGATGCTTGAATGGCTTGGTACAAAGCATAATGATCCGAAATGTTTTGAAGTAGCTGTAAAATTAGAATCTACTATATTTGATTTAGTAAAATCTGGAATTAAAACCAAAGATATTGGAGGTGATAGTACCACTTCTGAATTTACAAAAAAAATTACTGATAACCTCTAGCATTGCCAATTTTTATTAGTTGCATATTTTACTAATTTTACATGGTAGTTTGTTGTATTTGTAAAGTTGCCCCTGGTACATTAAAAATCAAGGACGGGAATCCTGCATACAAGGGTAAACCTCTTTGCAAAGAATGTGACGGTTACAGAAAACTTTTGAAAGAAACAAAATAGAAAGTAAATTAAAATCGCTTTTTAAAATTAGAATAATTTCTTCAAATCAGGCACAAAAATCAACTAATTTCCTAAATATTGCCTATACTTGAAGATAGACATTGCAATCTTTGTTGGATCAGGTTGATATTTTAATCAAAATGAAAGTGGGAGACCCATATCGATTAGAGCATATCAAACTAATGTTAAAACAAAAAAGAACCGTGTATGGTTCCGATAGGGTGTATCTTGATCATTTGATTGATGAATATGTCGAACAAATTAAAACTCAAAAAAAATTATCAAAAATTAGTGATGATGTTCCATTTGAAGAAACACCTGAAACCACAACTTCTGAATCTGTTGAAGATGATTATAACGAAGAGGAACTTGTTGAATTAGAACACATTTACTGCTGGAAATGTGGTAAGTCCATTCCTGTAAATTCTAAATTTTGTCTTGATTGTGGTAGCGACATAAAAAATCCTGAAGTAAAAGAAGACCCTGTTGAAAAAACACCTGACAAAATACCCTCCGAGATTATTGAAAAAAAATCTAACAATGGGAACAAAAAAAATATTCTCATAGTGATGGGTGTATTGGCAATTTTAGCTGTAATTGGCGGAACAGTTGTTATGAATAGTGGATTTGACAAAACAGTTTCTTCAGATGATGAATCTATACTTCCACCAACAGAAGTAATTGATGAAACAACAGAATCTGATGTAGATGTAAATTCCAAATGTGGTGCAGGAACTGTATTTGATGATGCCACAAACACTTGTCTTTTAGAAGGCACTCAACCTACTTCCGAATGTGGTGCAGGAACTGTATTTGATGATGCCACAAACACTTGTCTTTTAGAAGGCACTTGATTTTAACAAAGATTAGGATAATTTTTTAAAATCAAAGATACCTATCTTATCTCAATAACCAATGATGGTACTCTCCAAACGTTGGTTTGTCTCTATCAAACTTTACCCTAGCTTTACTTTTTTGCACTTTTAGATAGTTTTGAACAATCTTTAGAATTGCTTTCTCATCTTTAACTTTAGGATCACGTGTATGATTATACTCTACAAGTTTTTTGATAAAACCAATCTTAACGTAAATTGTGTAAAAATACCATCCCATTGCAAATTCGGCATCTGGACTGAATCTATAACCGTCCTTTTGATGAATCTGCTTTTCAAACTGGGAAAAAACTGTTTTTAGGGATTTTATATCCCCGTCAAAATCTTGTGAGGACACATAAAAAAGTGAAGCCCAAGTCATAATTTTATTTCTAAAATACAGAATTTAAGGAAATTGTAAACACAGACACTACGTCCTAACAATAGGTAGCGTAAACTAGAATCTCTTTTTTAAAATACGAATTATTTTTGGTAATTCACGGTAAACACAGACATTGTACCTGAGTATCTTTGACAAAGTTGACTACAAACAAAATAGATTATTTTGCTTCAGCAGGCTTGTTTTGTTTTGCCCATTCCTCATACATCTTCATTAATTCATCCACGTCTTTTCCATCTTCAGAATACGTGATAATCACTCCAAATGTTCCTTTTTTATCGTGCCCTCTTGCAAAATACCCCCAAAACGAATCTGGTAATTTTTGAAAACTGTTTGAATCATGTGAAACTCCTATCAAGTTATTTCCAATAACTTCCACAACCTTCTTTGCTTCTTCTTGATTAATCATTACATTAGGTTAAATTTGTTACAATAAAAATCTGAGTTTTTTTAAGAAATATGCATCGACTAGGATTTTGCAATGTCATAATCTTCCTTTCCATTACTGAATTTCTGTGTGATGATCTTCACTCTGTATTTTTTACCTTTTTGAATATCTCGAGTTAGTGTAGTTGGCTTGCCTTCGTTGTAAAATTTTGCAACAATCATCTTTCTTGAAGTGTAGAATTTTTTTATTTTATCAAATTCTTCTTCGGTCTCAATGTTTATTTCAGTAATTGTTTCTTTCCCAATTTTTTTTTCAACATTTTCAACTCTCACAATGGTAAAAACTCCTTTATCATCTAATTTTGAAAGTGATGCTTCAGTCATGTCTATGTCAATTATGGTGATAATCTATCTGGATCCCTTGGATACAAAACCACTTCACGAACATTATCAATACCAATCAATGTGGTGATTAATCTGTCCAAGCCCATTCCCCAACCTGAATGTGGTGGCATTCCCCAATCAAATGTTTTGAGATGGTCCTCAAATTGTGCCGGATCTAATCCTTGTTCTGACAATCTTGCTTTTAATAACTCTGAGTCATGTAGTCTGGTTCCGCCTGATGATAATTCTAGATACCCGTACTGCAGATCAAATGAGCGTGAAAGTGTTGCATCTTCATCTTTCTCCCTAATGTAAAATGGCTTTAGTTTCATTGGCCAATCTGTTAAAAAGTAAAATCCTGGATGATTATTTCCAATTATTCTAAGATGTGCGTCTAACAAATCATCTCCAAATTCAACTTTTTCCCCTGCCTGTTTTAATTCCTCCACACATTGAGTGTATGTTATTCTTTCAAACGGTGCTGATGGAACTTCTATTGCATGATCAATTGCTTCTTGTTCTTTTTTACAATTTTCTGCTGCAAATTTGTATACTGCAATAACTAGCGCTTCTAGAATTTCCATGACATCATTATAATCCATGAATGCTGCTTCGATGTCGATACTGGTAAATTCTGTTAGGTGTCTTCCTGTATGTGAGTTTTCTGCTCTGTAAAAATTTGAAATTTCAAATACTCTTTCTAATCCGATTGTCATTTGTTCTTTGTATAGTTGAGGACTTTGTGCAAGATATGCCGTCTTTCCAAAATAATCTAATGAAAATAGATCTGCTCCGCCCTCACTTGCACTTCCTATAATTTTTGGTGTTGTAATTTCAATAAATTTTTTTTCTACTAATGTTTTACGTAGTGCTTGCAATACGTGATGTCTTAATTTAAAAATCGAAGCTGTTTTTTGATTTCTCATATCTAATGCGCGGTGATTTAATCTTGTATCGATATTACTTTCTACTCGTCCAATTGGATCTACTGGCAACGGGTGAACTGCTTTTGCTAAAACTTCTATTTCTTCTGCCTTCACCTCAAATGCGAAATCTCTGGCTTTAGTTTCTTGAACTATTCCTTTAATGATAACTGCACTTTGACGATTTATTTCTCCTAGATTATCATTTAATTCTCCTTTTACAATTACTTGGGATATTCCTGAAATATCTCTAATTGTGATAAATGACATCTTTCCTAATTTTCTAAGATCCTCTATCCATCCTCCTAGAACCACCTGTTTTCCAATTAGTTCTTCGTTTAATTCTGAAATGTCGTGAGTTTTTACAAAGGCCATATCTGTTATTTATCCTCAAAATCTATGTCAATGTCAAGGTTTCGGACATTTTTCACGATTTCTATGACTTTTTTGGTATCTATGGGGAATTTTGGAGTCCACTTGCCTGAAACTATAGCTTTGGTTTTTTTAATTCCTTTTGACCAAACTACATTAATTGCTAAAATCTTCGTTGGAAAAAATAAATCTTCGATAAATTTTTTATCCGTTTCATCTGCTTCTACTAGCCAAATCTTTTGTTTAAAATTATCCTGTAATAGTCTGTATATTGTTCTACTTTGTCTGATGATCATTATGTCATTTTTTGCTAATGATAAAACAAAATTGCCTTCAAATTCTTTACATGAATAAAGTGAAAAATTTTCTATTTCTTTAGTTGTTTTTGCGATTTTTGCTAATGTTACTGATGCTTCTACGTCTGCTTTGGTTAATACGCCTGTATCCACCTTCCCCTCACATTGAGGGCAAAGTATGTTATTTTTTGCATCAAAGCCACAAATTGGAAATATCATTTAAATCGATTTCTTAATTCTGACATTGTTGTTTATATCCCTTAGTGCAAAACAAAAATTATAGTTTGGATCTAAGCAAAAGCATGGCATTTCTATCAATTAGCGGATTATTTTCTAGATATTCCTCGTCACAAGGACCTGTCTATGCTGTTGACGATGTTGACTTTGAATTAAATTCTGGAGAATCTATTGGAATTGCAGGAGAAAGCGCATGTGGAAAAAGCACTTTGGGATTATCATTAATTAGAATGCTTTCTGGCGGTGAGAGTTTTGGTAAAGTTGTATTTAATGGAGATTCTATTTTGGACATTTCTGAATCTGATTTTGACAACCGATTCCGTTGGAAAAAAATATCTATGATTTTTCAAGGCGCTATGAATTCCCTGGATCCTGTTTTTACCATTAAGCAGCAATTTGTTGAAATTTTAAAACAACATAATTTTGATGGTGATATTGATGAACTGATTTTGGATTCAATTAATTCTGTTTATTTGGATAAAAATATTTTAAAAAAATATCCTCATGAATTGAGTGGTGGAATGAAACAGAGGGTGATCATTGCGATGGCTTTAATTCTTAAACCTCAATTTGTAATCGCGGATGAGCCTACCACTGCACTTGATGTCTTAATTCAAGCACAAATAATCAATCTACTAAAAATATTAAAAAAAGATGGAATGTCTTTTATGCTAATCACCCATGATTTAGCTGTTTTATCTGAAATTGCAGATAAAATCGGTATAATGTATGGCGGTCAAATGGTTGAATTTGGTTCTTCTAAAGAAATCTACAGTAACCCTAAGCATCCATACACTCAAGGACTTTTGGAATCTATTCCAACACTAAAAGGAATTACTCCAAAGTTTATTCCTGGAACTCCTCCAAGTTTACTTGACGCTCCATCTGAATGTAGATTTATTGCTAGATGTCCATTGGCCATTGAAAAATGTAAACAACTTCCACCTAAATTTAAAACTGACAGTGGATATGTTAGGTGCTGGCTTTACGAAGATAAATAATAATTTTATTTTAAATTGAGATATTCTGAATCAATTTTTTTTAAATATATTTCTTGAATTAATTTTGTCTCTCTTTCTATAATTTTTCTAGAAATTATTTTTGCATATTTTATTAAATCTGGATCTTGATGCTGTACTTCGCATATTTCAATTTTTTTTAATATGTTTTGTTCAAATTCCATTATGCCGTGTAACTCTTTACTTATTTCTTCTATTTTCATTTGTTCATAATTTTTAGGTTTTCTTAAATTGATTTCATCAATTAATTTTTTAATATCTTTCACTGCGTCCATGTTTCAATTTTTTTACTGTGTGTGTTATTTTTGTATTTCTTTTTTATGTTCTAAAATGTGTTTTAATCCATCTGTCATGCTAAGTGAATCTAAATTTATTTCACAATAAGGGCATTTCAAGATGTTTCTAGTTTTATGAATTCTTTTTGACAATTGGTAGGCATGAATCTATTATTCTTAGCATTTCTGATCTAATAGCTTTTTTATCTATTGAAACCCACACTCTTGATTTTTTTATTGCAAATGATATTGTTTGTACTTTCTTCCTTTCTTCCCAAACAAATTCTACTTCACCTAAATTTTTATCAAAAAATCCTTCTAAATCTGTCTTCATGGCAATATGTGAAAATTGGTATTGTGTGTTTTTTTGATCTAATAATGGTATTAATTCGTGTCTTCTACCATGTGCGATTAATTCTCCTCTTTCACCTATGACTCCTACGAATCTAATGAATGGACTAATGGTAAGGATGTGTTTGCAAATCAATTCAAATTTTTTTACTGCCATGTTGTTTCTTAAATCTTGATTGTATTTTAATGGTATTGTTGATTCTTATTTATTTTTAAATTACTGGTATATTTTTTAAAATAAAGTTCCTAATCCCAGTACCACAACACTTGTCTTGACTATTTTACCTGATGTCATGACAATTAAAAATTTTCTGAATTTCATTTTTTTTACACCTGCTGTAATCAACATCAGATCTCCTACTACTGGAATCCATGCTGCAAAAAATATTGCACTCCATCCAAACCTATTCAATAATTTATGGTGCTTTTTTTCCTGTTTTTCTATATCTCTTTCTACATGTTCTTCTACGTTTGATTTTCTTCCAATTTTTTTAAACAACTTACTTCCTCCAAACCCTATAGAATAATTTAAAATTCCTCCGATTACTGATCCTGTGATCAATGCAATTGCGACCAGAAAAATATTTTCTCCACCTATCAATAATGCCGATGTTAAAATTTCTGTTGGCAATGGTAGTGCCGTAGCTGCTAATAGTGAATTTAAAAATAAACCTATTATTCCATATTCTTGAAATGTGGTATTAGCTAGAATTTCTTGTGCTTGCAGATAATATTCCATGAATAACTCGTAACTCATGAATATGCACTTCTGCTATCTTTATTATTCACTTTCATTTGAAAATAGTTCGTTTTAATTAAATACTGCCTAAAATTCATTTTAATAATGGATTTTAGTGATATTTTTCCATTTGCTGTTGGCGATGGATATATTATTTTAGCACTTGTAAATTTTTTTGGTTCCCTTATTCCCTTTGTGCCTCTTCCTGGTTTCTTATTACTTGCTACTATGTCTATTGGAAATGAATATGATTTACACATTTTAGCATTAGTCTCTGCAGTTTCAGCTACTGCTGCAAAACAAATTATATTTTATGTTAGCTTTAAAGGTAGAAAAATAATTAGTAAAAAAACTCTAAAAAGAATGCGTCCATTTCAAAGATTAGTTACAAAATATGGTGCAGCCGCAGCATTTGTTGCAGCTGCAACTCCTATGCCTGATGATATTATTTTTGTGCCTTTAGGATTGGCAAAATATAACCCGAAAAGATTTTTTATTTCCACTCTTGTCGGAAAAATTGTTCTTAGCTATTCTATAGTTTTTCTATATCATTATTTGGGACTATCCGTAGTTGAACCGCTTGTAAAAGATCTTGATAGTGCGACTCCTATCTATATTGGAGTTGTAGTTTTTGGAGTAATGATGACTCTTGTCATTGTTCTTCTTTTAAGATTAGATTGGGCTAGAATTCTCGGAAAATTTTTGCCTTGGACATTAGATGAAAATAATGATGATGAATTAGATAAATAATTTTTATGTTTCATAAATTCCATCTGTGTTTTTTCTAGGATGTTTTTACGTTTATTTTTATTTAATAAAATTACTTATGGCATGTGCTCAATATCTATCTTAACTTTTTTGCCTTCTTTTATTTTTTGTATTAATTTAAATAATTTTTTTATATCTTTTTTTAGCACACTAATTAATTTTTGATTATAAATTGTTGCAGCTGGATGAATTGTTAAAAAATACAACTGATTATTTTTTCTAACTACCTTTCCTCTAAATTTTATAATTTCTTTTCCGTCTAGTAGTGAATTAAATGCAGTATTGCCTAAAACACAAATTATTTTGGGATTAATTATCTCTATTTCTTTTTTAAGGTAATCCTGACAAGTGTTTCTTTCAATTGCTGTTGGAACTCTATTTTTTGGAGGTCTACATTTCACGATATTTGTTATGTATACTTCATTTCGACTAATTCCTGCACTTTCAAGGGCGGTCGATAATTTATTTCCGGCAACTCCTATGAATGGCTCTCCTTTCATATCTTCATTCTTACCTGGTGCTTCTCCTACAAAAATTACGTCTGATTTGTAATTCCCTTTTCCTGGAACTGCGTTATTTCGGGTTGCACTAAGTTCGCATTTTGTACATTCTATAACCTTTTTTTTGATTCCTTGTAATTTTTTTTCCATATTAATTTACACTTTTTACTGTTGCTGTTCCTCTAATTGTCGGTCCTCCATTTCCCATCATCATCGATTGCATTGGATCACCTTTGCCGCAATTAGTTATTGGTCTCACTGTAAAGTCATTTCCACATGCGTCAATTGAATTAAAAAATTCTGGTGCAGTTCCCATTACAATAACGTCTCTGAGTAAATTTGTAATTTCCCCATTTTCAATTTTTTGTGCATACTGGCATGAAATATTCCAATTATGTCGATTCATGTCAATTGATGGAACTTTCATGTTTGAAATATAATACCCGTTCTTTACATCCTTGATTATTTCATTTACATTTTGATCTCCATTTCCAATGCATGTACATGCCATGCGAATTAGTGGCATGAATCGATAATCTGTTGCTCTCATATTTCCAGTTGGTATCGTGTTGAATATTTCTGACGTTTCTCTATTTTGCATATGATTTTTTAAAACACCTTTCTCTACTAGGGTTGTTTTTTTAGTTTCAACTCCTTCATCATCAAAATAATACCATCCTAAACTTTCTTTGATTGTCGGATCATCGAACACGTTTAATTTTTCTGAGCCTATTTTTTCTCCAATTTTTCCTTTCCACCATGCACCTCCTGCCCATGCCATTTCTTTGCCTAGCACTCTATCTGCTTCTGATGGGTGTCCTAGTATTTCATGTGTGAGTAATGATACGAAATCTGGATTCATTACAACCGTTGCTTTTTCTTCTTTTACTGGTTTTGCATAGATTAGTTCTGATGCTTTTTTTGAAATTTCTTTTGCACTTTGTTGAATTTTATTTGTAATTAATTCTAATCCGCCTCTTCCTCCTTCTGTTATGTTTACTGACTGTGTTTGACCTGATTCGTGTGCAGTTGCAACCATTTCCATAATTACGTCTGTAAAATTTTGTAAAATCTCTGAACCTTCACTATTTACAAAATATTTTGAATTAGTTGTATGTGATGCATGAGTAATTGACTTAATTATTTTTGGAGTACTGCTAATTATTTTATTGCATTCCAATCCTGTTTTTATTAATTCTTCTATGTCTGTTTTTTTTAAAACTGGAAAATTAATTTCTCTTTTATTAGCTGGATTGCTGTGCAGTTTAATTTTTTTATTTTTTATGTTTTTATAATCCAAATTTTTTATTGTGTTGTCTAAAATATTTTTTATCTTATCAAATGAATTTGGATTTGTTATTGAACAAAAACTCCATGTTCCATTTTTAATTAATCTGACTCCAATTCCTTTATTTTCATTATTTTTTATGTATTCGATGTCGTTATTTTCAATTAGTGCTGAATTTTTTATCTGCTGGTCTGCTCTGACATCACAATACTGTATGTTTTTTTGATCCAGGTATTTTATTATTTTATTCGCAATATCTTGTAGATCTTGGTCCATGATGGATAATTGTTCTAGTCATTTCTAAATCTTGTACTATTGATGATTGGATATTGCAGGCATGGTAAAGTAATATTCATCCTCGAAGTTAAAATCTGCTGAACTCTTTTTCCTTAAAAATTCAAAATACTGCGTACAATTTTGATAAAATTCCATATTTTTTCTTATTTCTTGCTGCATGCTTATTGTATCTATATTCAAATTTTTTAATGAGAGTTAGCCATTTTGATCTAGACTGTTTGTTTTCTTTAGCTAAATATATTGAATATTTTTTATACTGAGGTATTGATCAAATTTTATGACTTCTGTAATAGTTGCTGATACTAGTGTTATAATTAATGGATATCTTGCTGAACAAATTGAATCTGGTTCTATTAGAAATTCTGAAGTTATAATCCCCCAAGCTGTATTTGATGAACTACAATCTCAAGCTTCTAATCATAAGCAGCAGGGGTTTATTGGATTAGAGCAAATTCAAAAACTAAATAAATTATCTGGCAGTTTTGGGTTAAAAATTATTTTAAAAGGCTCACATCCTTCCATTGATGATATTAGATTTGCTGCTAGTGGTAGAATTGACGCTTTAATCATTGATATGGCTAAACAAAATAATGCCATTCTTTATACTTCTGATAATGTACAGCATTTAGTTGCAGCAGCTGAAGATGTACAAACCGTATTTTTAAGACCTAAAATTATATCTGAGACACTTGAATTCTTAAAATTTTTTGATAATGACACTATGAGTATACATCTTAAAGAAAACCAATATCCTCTTGGCAAAAAAGGAAAACCTGGTAATTTCTTACTTACTAAAATTGGAGAGGATGTTCTTTCTAGAGATTATCTAAAAATGATTTCTTCTCAAATATTATCTGCGACAAATATTTCTGATTCTAGTAATATTGAAATTTCTAAAACTGGGGCATCTGTTATCCAACATGATGATTATCGTATCGTAATTACTTATCCTCCATTCTCTGAATCATACGAAATAACAATTGTACACCCTACTGTGAACTTATCTCTTGAAGATTATACTATTTCTGAGGCACTGATGAATCGCTTGGCTGATAGGGCGGAAGGAATTTTAATTTCTGGTGCTCCTGGCTCTGGAAAAAGCACATTGGCTTCAGGTTTAGCAAATTTTTATCATAAGCAAGGTAGTGTTGTTAAAACATTTGAGTCTCCTCGTGACTTACAAGTTAATGATGGAATTACACAATATAGTAAATTAGATGGAAGTTTTGATAACACTGCTGATATTTTATTATTAGTTCGTCCTGATTATACAATTTTTGACGAAGTGAGAAGAAGAGAGGATTTTACAACTTTTTCTGATTTACGCCTGACTGGAGTTGGTATGATTGGTGTAATTCATGCTAATTCGCCTTTGGATGCTATTCAAAGATTTATCGGTAAAATCGAACTTGGGATCATTCCTAATGTTTTGGATACTGTTGTGTTTGTAAACAATGGTGATATTGAGAAAGTATATGATTTAGAATTAAAAGTAAAAGTTCCTACGGGTATGACTGAATCTGATTTAGCTAGACCTGTAATTGAGATAAGAAATTTTGAAGACAATGTTTTAGAGCATGAAATTTACACTTTTGGAGAAGAAAATGTAATTGTGCCTGTTGTAAAGCATGGGGAGAAAGCAGGTATTGAAAAATTAGCCGAGGATAAAATTAAAGATTACTTTAAAAAATATGATTCTAATGCACTAGTTGAAATTTTATCTGCAAATCGTGTTAAAGTAATTGTAAATGAAGATCGTATTGCATCTATTATTGGTAGAGGTGGAGTTAACATTAATGAAATTGAAAAATTTCTAAATGTTCACATTGACATTGTAGCTAAAGATTCTGAATTGCTATCATTAACTCCAGATGATGTTTCTTTTACTTTTTCAGAATCAAAAACTGGACTACTGTTTACCGTTAATAGAGAGTACACTTCCATGTATGTTGATATTCATGCTAATGAAAAATTCTTTGCTACAGTTAGAGTTGGTAAAAAAGGACAAATTAAAATTTTAAAACGTTCTGACATTGGAAGAAATTTACTAAACTCTACTAGTTCACAAAATGACATTCAGTTATTTCTTAAAGATTTTTAATTTATTCATTTTAAATATTTGGAACAATATTTCTTATCTATCTCTTTTGTCGTTCTTTGGATATTTTTTTATTTTTTTCTATTCTATCGTTGATGATTCCATAACCTCTAATTATTAGTAACAATATTTCCTCTCTTAAGCGACTAAGGTCCATCAAAGCTGAAATATTTTCTTCTTTGGATATTTTTTCGTCAATATGCAGTTCGAGAATTTTTTTGTACTCTTTATGAAAATTTTCTAGAACTTGTTTCATTTCATTATCTTTTAGGTTAGAAAGTCTAGGAATTGTTCTTTTACGAATTCTTACAAAATCGGTTCTAAGCTTAGATGTAATTGATGTATCTACTATTCCGTTTTCCGGGAGGTCTAGTATAGTTCCAGTCATACATTAACTGCATCAAAATAGGACAATTAAATATTTTTAAAATTATCAATAATTTTTGGATTTGCTTTTAGAAAAGTAATGAATTTTCTTAATTGTTTTATCGTTTTAGGATTTAGGTGGTGTTCTATTCCTTCTGTGTCTTGATTTGCAGTATCGTAACCTACTCCTAATATTTCAAAAAATTCTAACAATATTCCGTGTTTTTGACGAATCCCTTCTGCTACCTGCATTCCTTTTTTTGTAAGATTTATTCCATGGTATTTTTCATATTCTAAGAACCCTCCTTCATCTAATCTTTGTAGCATTTTAGTTACACTTGGAGCACTTACATTCATGTATCTTGAAATATCTAATGTGGTTGCATATCCCTTTAGTTCTACCAACTCCCCTATAATTTCTAGATAATCTTCCATTCTAGAACTAGAACGTGTTTTTTCTACTGCATGTGCTGCCTTGATTGACTCTAGTCTTTTAGAGTTTTTTGACTTCATCTGTTCTTTGTTAGTTAATTAAATCTATAATAATTGAATGTCTATTGGTACATCTTAGCTATTCTTTGTTGACTTGTGTGTAGCCATTGTTGATCTTTTCACGTTAATTGTTTTTTTTTAAATTTATGTTAGAATGACAGATCCTCTAAAGCAACGACTAGCAAATTTACAAAAATTTTCTGATTCTGCCAAGCGCAGAGCAAATTTGTATACTGATATTGCAAAAATAGGTGGTTCCACTCCTAGTCGATCCCTTGATGTTCTTCAAAAAGCACCCGCACCTGGCAAAAAATTACAAAAAATTGGTTTTTTGATGTTGTGGATACCTGAGCCTACTGGAGTAACATGCGCAATAGGTGCGCCTATGATAATTGCTGGAAGATACTTGGATAAAAAATACAATAGCTCTACTATTCATGATATTGGACATCATACTAAAAATAACATTTCCTCAATTGCCGATTTTAAAAATTCTCTAATCTCATAAATTAATTTTTAAAAGGACTATAACAAATAAATTCATGACAAGTAGATCTCAGGCATTAATTCCTATTTTCATTGCTGCTGTGATTATCGGCTCTATTGGATTACTTACTTTGCCAAGTGAGATTAAACTACAACAGGTGGAATTTCCTAGGGGCGTGATTAAAGTCAATGACGTTCCTCTTGAAGTTCAAATTGCCGACACTGAACCCACACGTGTTCGTGGACTAATGTTTCAAGATGAATTACCTTTTGATCAAGGTATGCTTTTTGTATTCCCTGAATCTGGACTGTATTCTTTATGGATGCTTAATATGCAATTTCCATTAGACATGATTTGGTTTGATAGCGATGGTGCAGTTATACACATTGAAAAAAACGTTCCGCCATGTGTAATTCCTATTGAAATTGCTGCAGGATGTCCAAGCTTTGTACCTAGTGGTGAGGCCACCTATATTCTTGAAGTTACATCTGGTTTTGTTGAAAGATATGATATTACAAAAGATTCTATTCTTGAAATTATTTCCATTTGATATTGCAAAACCTTATCTTGTAAGCTATTGACTGATAATTTATGAATAAAATAATTCCTATTTCTATTATTATTATTACGATATCTTTTGCTGCAATTCTTTTAACTCCTGAAAATTCTTCTATGCCTTCATCCGAAAATCTCTATCAATACGGGTTCACTTTTTATGATATTGAAAAAATAAAAATATCTTTATCTGAACAAAATATTTTCATGTCTATTCCTACTCCTATAACCGATCATACTATTGAAAATTACTGTGCAATTCATGATGATGTTTTATCTGCCATTAACTACTGCACTACAACTGCCATTCAGGGTCCAGATGGAAAATCTCTTGGAAATATTAGCATGGGTGGTAGTCCTGATAATCCTATAATGGCCATCGCGTTAGTTGAATCATCTCCGTTTTTAGATTCAAAATCTGATGAAATTGGAATTGTTTTTAAAATTATGATTGAAAATTTAGTTTGCGATTGTTGGAATGAGAGACAACCTGGTGGATTTGAATCTGTTGACGCCTGGATAGGAGCTGCTATGATGAAATATGATGATTCTTCTCATACTGTTCCTCTAAAATCCACAATTACTGGGCTAGGCGATGAAACATTAATTCTTGAGATCACGTCTAAAAATAACTCCTACTTATGGACTTTAATTGTTCTAAAGTAATTTGATTGTGTATTATGAAATTATTTAATTTGAGATTACGATGATTGATCAATTATGGTTAATTCCTTTGGGATTCGCTGCTGGTATATTGGGATCTATGATTGGCCTTGGGGGTGGGGTAATCATTGTTCCAATTTTAACCTTTTTTGGTTTTCCGCCTACTGTCGCTGCAAGCAATAGTCTTTTTGCAGCGTTTAGTAACTCTATTGCATCTACAATTTCTTATTCCAAACAAAAAAGAATTGAATATTCTTTAGGGATAAAACTCGGATTACTTGCAATTCCTGGAACCATCTTGGGTGCAATAATTTCTACTAACGTTGCCCCCGATATTTTTAAAATTTTATTTGGATTTATTTTAATTGCTGCTTCTGTTTATATTTTTTTAAGAAAACAAATTGAATCTAGAGATAAAATAATTTCTAAACAATTAATTATTCTTACCATTGGGATAAGTTTTTTTGCAGGAATTGTTTCATCCTTTTTTGGAATTGGTGGAGGAATTATTTTTGTACCTTTGATGGTGGTTGGGATGGGAATGTCTATGAAAAAAGCCGCACCCACTTCACAATTAATTTTATTATTTGCATCATTATCTGGAATAATAGTTCATAGTATTTTGGGTCATCCTGATTTCCTTCAATCGGGATTTTTAGCTATCGGCTCTTTTTTTGGAGGGTTGGTTGGTGCAAAATTATCTTTAAGTGTAAGGGAGAGAAATTTAAAAATCCTAATATCTGTTGTACTTCTATTGGCAGCTGGAAAACTATTCTTTGATTCTTTGAATAACGGTTCTTTTCCTTTATTTTTTTAGCCTCAGATTATTATTTGCATTTTTATACTAATTTTTTCATATATAGTGTTCATTAGATTTTTTAATCTGATGGCTGAGGAGACAAGTTGGCTCCTTAGTATTATTTTATAAATTACTGTGTTGGCTCTTTTTTAATTCTGTAAATATTTTTTTTTGAAACTACAACTAACTCATTATCTTGTGTACTTGCTTCATAATCTATTGTAATCTTTCCAAATTCTTTGTCTGCATCTTCTTTTTTTGTAATCGTAAATTTTAATTTTAAGACTTGCTCTGTATAATGTGGTTTTAGAAATCGTGTGTTTCTATTCCCCCATTCTGAATCTCCATCTGTTCCAAGAAAAACAATGTGATTTCCATAAATTTGCTCTAACCTTGTAAATTCACCTTCCATTCTTGATAAAGTTGCTCTTCCTGAAACCATCTGCTGTTTTTCTTTTACTTTATTTTCTAGCAATACATTTCTAATTCTTGAAAATTTTAGATATGCTTCTAATTCATTATTTGAAATACTGCATGTGGCATAAAATGACTCTCCAACTATGAATTCTGAAAATTTTTTCAATCTTATCTTGTTTCGTCAACACAGAATGTTACTTCTGCAGATGAAAGTGCATTTTCTGTAACTAGGAAATTAAATGCTTCTGCTATCCTTTGATTGTTTGGTTCTGAACCTGTAACTGAACCTGGGAAAATTGTGAACATTCTGATTTTTGATTTTAACACATCACTTAGTTCTTGATTAACTGTTGTAGTAAATGGTCTTAATGCACCCCTGAAAACTTCCACTTGTGCTCTTTGTGTTCCTGTGACTTTTCTTCCTATTGGTAAATCTGGACCTATGATCATGATTGCCCCTTTTGCATCTTTATACAAACGTGGATCTTCTTTGCCCCCTGGTACAAATTGTTCAAGTGCTCTTTGTGCAACTGTTGCAGGTGTCGATATGAATTTCTCAGTTAATTCCTCCCATGCTGATCTAGTCAATTCAGTTAATTTTTCAATTTCTGGTAATTTTCCTGTTATGTGTATTACGCCTAAAATTTCTCCAATGTTTGTCCGTGCTGTGTTTAGCCACCTTTGAACTTCTTCAGGATTTTTAATGTCTACTATGTGCGAGTGGAATTTACCGCTGATGTATTCTTGAAGATCTGTTGGTGTTGTCTGTGATATGAAACATGCAACTTTTCCCCCATTCTTTTCAACATGTTGTGCTAAAAATTCTACGCGTTCTACGTCTGTTTTGTCTGTTGCATCAATTGTAAATACAACTGCTTTTCCGGTGAAATTTGGTTGATGTACTCCTGGTGTTGTAGTTCCAATATGTGGTTTAACTGGATAAAATACTCTGTCTCCTGGAATTACTTTTCCGTTAACAATTTTTGCAATTTCATCATCGCATAAATTTAGAACTGTTTCTGCAACTTGTCCTTGAGTTAAGAATTCTTTATTTGCAATCATATGTGATGTGTTATTTTGAACTTTTTCTGCAATTGTTTGAATTTTATTTAATAGATTGGTTAATGTCTCAGTTAATTTAGCAACATCTTTTCCATTTGCTAATTTTGTTGCCGCATTTGCAATTCCTTCTTTGATAACTGAATCATCTTCTCCCAACAGTGAAAGTAATTCTTTGTTTGCCGCATCTACTTCCGTTGGGTTAAGATCTTCAAACCCTCCGACTCTCATAAACTCTGCTGCTGCTTTTGGATATACTGTTTTGTAGATTCTATCTGAATGAACTGGGCCTGGATTTGTCGCAATTGAAATAATTCCTTTATCAGTTAATTCCCATGACATTAATTCTGCTAATCTATTCTTTGCACCCTGTGCTGCAGTATATGGACTTCTAAATCTATATGGTCTTTGTTCTAGTGGCTTTTCTTCTGTGAAAAATGTTGAAATTGTAATAATTTTCCCTCCTTCTTTCATCACTTTGAGTGCTTGAACTGAACCCCAGAATGTACCTGTAAGGTGAATTCCAACTGTACTTTTGAACTCATCTAATGATGCATTAGGAAAACATGTGACTGGACCCGAAACACCTGCATTATTGACAATATTGTCTACCGTTACGTTATCATTTTTCAAATCCTCAAACATCTTATTCATTGAATTTTCATCACTTACATCTACCCCTGAAAAAATTCTAACACTTGCACCGCTCTGTTTTTCTGCAATAATTGATTCTAACATTTTAGACGTTTCATCTAATGGCTCTCTTCTTCGTCCTAGTATGATGACACTTGCACCATTTTCAACAAATTTTTTGGCAATGGCTTGACCTATTCCTGTACCGCTTCCTGTGATTAAAGCTGTTTTATTTTGAAATTTTAACATAGGTAATTTGCCACATCTTTTGTGATATTTATTTGGATTGATCTTCACCTGCTTTTTTTCTTGATATCTTTATTTGTGGGTATGATGTGATGTTTTTTATGCATGATGCAGAATCTGACACATTCATCCGTCAAACGTGGCCTGAAAAATTCAGTTCCATGTTAAAAGAGATCGGGGTGGATTCTGAGTCTAAAGATATTGCAACTGATGCTGTTGAAACTGATGATTACTATAGTGGATATTTTTCCCAAACTGCAAGGATGGTTACTAACAAAGGATGTATTGATATTAAAAATTCTAACATTGACGTCGTACAAATTATTCAAAAGGGATAATCATGCCAGATCCAAATCCACTTCCATGGGGCGCACAAGATAGATTTCAAGCACATTTTATTGTTAGAAAAAATGTCGGTGTGTCTGCTGTAGAGTACACTGCTAAAACACGCCTTCACACAAAAGGTCATTTTGCTTCAAAAGTTGTTACTAAAGTTGAATGGAACGGCGTAGGTGATTTATGTTCAAAATTAAATGCTGATGATGAACTAAATGATATGATTTCTAAACAATCTGTCAAGGGTGCAACCATCTATGTTGAACCTACTAACACCGCTGTTAGAATAAGGGGTAAGTGGGATAACCATATTTCGTTTGGTATCACTCGGGAACTTTTTGAAATTTATGATAGAATTGCTGGACACATAAAGTCTGTTTAAGCTTTCCACCAATCTAATCCCAGAAAGTCTACTTTGTCTTTTCCTTTTGGGATTGCAAAAATGAATTGTTTTCTAACTGATGATGCAAGTCTTCCTGTAATTGTAATTTCTGTTGCTGGAATCGTGTAGTTTCTACCGTATACCTGGATCAAATATGGCGAATGATCAATCCCTGGACCTTTTTCATAAACTGCAAAATCACATCCAAATTTTATTCCTGGATTGATTATGTACCCTTTGTCACGAAAATGTTTGTAAACTAAATATTTATTTTCAAAATCAAAATAAGATTTTTTACCTATTTCAATTAATTCTTCAACTGTTATTTTCTTTTTTAATTTATTCACTGTAATTTTTTTATTTTTTAAAAGATACAATCCTTCAATTAGATCCAAAACTAATGGTGCATCTATTTCTTCAATTTTTGGTTTTGGAATGCCAATTGGTTTTCCATAATACCCTTGACTGAAAAGTTTTTGTGAGTCCTCGATACTCCATACTATTATTCTATTTTCTATTAACTCGCTTTTCATACCTTGATAAAATATTATATGTATATGAATTCTATAGTGTGGATCCGTGGTTATGGGTATTAAAAATAAAATAGAATTAAAATTATTTTTTACTATAGGCTTAATGCTAGCAGTATGAATGAATCTGAAACTTTCTGACATTTGTCTGACATTTCTTCAATACCTTCTATGACATCTTTGATTAACAACAATTCCTTAGGATCTTTTACTTGATCTAGGAGTTTTATTGTGGCTTCTCTATACTTGATATCTATTTGTCTTTCTATGGTTTGTGTTTCTTGAGCCAATTCAATTGCATTGGCTGTATTTGTATTGAGACTTCTAATAATTTCATTCAGTTTGTAGACTTCATCTACAACTAATGAAATTAGTTCTGAAATATCTTTGTCAAGTTTTGAACTTTTCAGCGTAGCTATGTTTACATTTGAAAGTTTGAATGCAATGCCTGTGATGTAACCAGCTATTTCATCCATTGTATAAGATGTGTTTAGAAGGTTTTCTCTGTTCATGATTAATCCTCCTACATCTGCAACTTCTCGTGTAATTTTTCTTCTCAGATTTTCTACTTCTTCTTCTATGGTTGAGATTTGTTCCAACGTATTTTTCACTGCTTTCTTGTCTTTTTTCATTAAAGATTCAGTTAGTGTTCCAAGTTCTCTGGATGCGTTTAGAATTCTATTGATCTCATCTTGTAAAACTGCTATAGCCTTTCTTTTTGCTTGAACTTCAAGTTCTCCGCTATACATAACACAGAGTGAAATACCTCGTGGTAATTTAAATCCTCTATGGTTTTTGATATTTTTTGAGTATTATTACATCAAATTTTTATCATGTGCTGCCTTATTCTGTCCTTTGTATAGTGACATTACTTCATCATCTGTAGATGCATCTTCAGCTGTTTTCTCTACTCTGATTTTTCCTGTAAATTTTGGAAATCTTAATGCCAACCCTGCATCTTTTCTTATTTCATTTATTGCAGTCTTGTGGATTGGACTTAGAGTAATTTCTGACGCTACAACCTCGATTACTAATTCTGGTTCAAACCAAACATCTGCCTCCATTTCACTGTTGATGCGAGGATTTTTTTTAATTGTAATTTTTGGATTTAAAATTTGATATAGCTGATCTAAACTTTCGTCTGTAAAACCTGTGCCTACTTTACAAATACTTGGAAACGTATCTGTATTTTCATCATATGTTGCAAGTAGCAATGTGCCATAGCTTCCTGTTCTTCTGCCTTTTCCAAAAAATCCGCCAATTACAACAAGGTCTAAACTATCTCCTAACTCATTTCGATACTCTCTTTTTAATTTTAGCCAATGGCTTCCTCTTGATCCTGCTTGATATGGCTTGTCTAGCATTTTCAGCATCAATCCTTCACTTCCTGCATTGATGCTATTTTCAAAAAATTCCTCAATTTCATTTTCTGTTTTTGCTATTGTCATTGGTATGTATTTTGCAAATTCATTTTCTTTTACTATGTTTTCTAGTTTCTTTCTCCTTTCATGATAGCTCAATTCCGTACAGTTTTTTCCATCACAATACAGTACGTCAAAAAAATTAACTGTGATGGGATATTCTTTCACTGCTTTTTCAATTTTATACTTTCTTCTTCTGTGCATTAATTCTTGAAATGGTAAAAAATCTCCCGTATTTTCATTTATTGCTACTATCTCTGCTTCTAGTATCGCATTTTCTGCTTGAAATGTTTTTGGAATTTTTTCTATGATGTCTGGATAATAATTTGAAATTTTTTCTAAGCTTCTAGAAAATAATTCTATTTTGTCCCCTTCGATGTGAATTTGCACCCTTTCTCCATCTAATTTGTACTCTATTGCAAACTCATTTCCCAGTTTTTCAATTACCTCATTTTCACTCTTTACTCTGTCTGCAAGCATAGGGCGAATTGGGTTGAACAACTCGATTTTAAATTCTTCGATTCCTTCAATCCCTCCAATCGCTATTGTTTGCGCAACTTTTCCTAAATCACTTGAAACATTATACGCATGTTCTAGCATTTTTCTATTATCTTTATTTCCTGAATATGCTATTGCTAATGCGTCCATAACCGTATTTTCTGCAACCCCTAATCTCAGTGTTCCAAGTAATATTTTTAAAATATAAGTTGCTTCTAATGGATTTGCGTCATTTAGTAAACTCGATATGTACTTAATTTTCATATCTTGAGATTTTGAACCTTCCAATCTTGCAATTTTGAATAACGTTTCATACACTCTCTCTACCGTGATATTTTCAACAAGAAAAGTTGTTTGCGTTTTTTGCTCTAGAATTTTTGCTGCAGCATGACCTAGATCTCCTCCTTTGTTATATTCATCTTCAATTTTTTTAATTGCTATTCCTGATGATTTTGAAATTGCTCTCATTGCTAGTTTTTCTGCAACCCCTAATTCAATTCCTTCAAAATCAGGTCTTAATTTTCCTTGAAGGAGGTATGTGATTTTTGAAATTACGTCATGTGGCGTTTTTTCAAATAATTCTACTAGGTGCTGTGTCAGCTCTAACCTCTTTCTTGTTGATTCCATTTTTTCAAAAGCCTCTGCTAAAATAGAATACTGCATGTTCTGATTCTATCTTTTCCTGAATAAAAGTCTGAATCTAAATATATCTAAAAATTGTCGGCTTATCTGAATTTCCGAGATCTGACACTAGTGCAAAATTATGTAGTGGGTATGTTTGCTTATACTGTTTCATGAAACTCCATGCTACATCGTGCGTTTTAAATTCCGTTCTAATCTCATCGATTTTACTTTTATTGCCAAATACGTCTATTGGAATTACTTTGTAGTTTTTTGGACGGTTGTGTGGCCTTGCTCTAAGAAACCATGTAAATGCAAAAACTAACACTGAACCTAAAATTACATATTCTCCAGCCATTTTAAAAAATGCTAAAATTATTCCTGGTATAGTTTGCCCAAATAATACTACTAGAAAACTTGAAAATGAACTAATTGCTAACATTGTGAAAATATACGTCCTCCAATCAAAGATTTTCAGGAAGGTGTTCATACCTGTCCCTTAATGTAGTCTTTTTGATTTAACTATTTCGTAAGATTGTAAAAATACGAGATCACTAATCTGGATCTTCGTAGTTTTCTTTTCTATCGGAATTAGATTTATCATCTTCCATTGGCTTCATTTTTGTTTCAAGAACGTCCATTCTTGCTCTGTATCCTTCAGCATATTCTAGTTCTGATGGTACTAGGGTTGCTGGGTGAATGAATCCCTGACTTCTGATTGCAATTGCCTTTTTTGTTGCAATTTCTCTAATGTAATCCCAATCTGGAGTTGAGAATCCGTCGAACGGTCCTACCAATTTTCCATTGTGCATACTAAAGACCAATGATTCTACAATTGGAATGCAAAAGTTGATTGATGCTGCAGAGTTTAACTTCACTGGCATTAATGGCATGTTGTGACTTCCTCTTGTGTTGCCTGCAACAAAGTGTGGGTTGTTGAACATACTTCCAACTTCTTCTGTTGCTGGAAAATTCTTTTGTGTTCTTACTAACATTATTGGATCGTCTTTTCCAACATATGTTCCCGCAATGTTATGCAGTCTATCTGTAGATGCGTCTAGAATCGGTTCGCCTTCTTTTGTGTATACTGAATCCACAACGTATCTTCCTGGATACATTAGCGCTGCTTCTATGGTTGGTTTGTCTTCCCATAGACGTAAAGAAGCAATTTGTGCTTTTTCTACATCCATGATGTTCATCACTACTCCGCTTGCAAGACTTTTGTTTACAATTAATGCTGTATTACTTAGTGTGTCTACAAACATTCTGTATATTGGATAGTTGAATGCACCTGGTTCTGTTTTATCCGCTGCAAAAACTGTAAATGCTTCGTTAGGTCTTTCTTCAAACTCTAATTCTGCAACACCTGGACCCATTCCTTTTACATTTCCTGAGAAAGAATCTTTTAGCAAATCTTGACCTGCGCCATACAGCCCCTCATTTCTTGCCACTTGTGTTCCGGCCATGAATGCATCCCATGCTAATTTGTGAATTTTTTCATTATCTACACCATGTTTGTGTGTCATTACGATGTGTGTGTCATCACCGCAATACCCGATGTAGTGATCGATTAGTAAATCTCCTGAGTTTTCAACGGTATCTCTAATTGCTTTGATTAGTCCGTCACTTGGTTTTGTATGTCCGCCAATTCCGCCGACATCTGCTTTGATAACTGAAACTGTAATTTTCATATATCTATTTTTTTCTTCTTTGATTTATGTGCTTTTAGTAAAGTCATTAGTTCTAAAATAAATTAAAAAAATATTTTTAATTAAAAAAAATTCATTACAGTAATATATCCCCTTGACGTCGAACACGATATGGCAGATAAACCACACTTAAACATGATCGTAACTGGTCATATTGATAACGGAAAATCTACAACTATGGGTCATTTCTTAATGGATCTTGGTGTTGTGGATGAGAGAACTATCGCAGCACACGGAGCCGAATCCGAGAAGACCGGAAAAGGTGATACTTTCAAGTATGCATGGGTTATGGATAACATTAAAGATGAAAGAGAAAGAGGAATTACAATAGATTTAGCATTCCAAAAATTTGAATCTACCAAATACTTCTTCACATTAATTGATGCACCTGGTCACAGGGACTTCATTAAAAACATGATTACTGGTGCATCTGAAGCAGATGCAGCAATCTTAGTACTTTCAGCAAAAGAAGGTGAAACTGATACTGCAACTGCAGCTGGTGGACAAGCAAGAGAACACGCATTTTTGCTTAAGACATTAGGTGTAAAACAAATTATTGTTGCAATTAACAAGATGGATGCAGTTGACTATAAAGAAGATGCATTCAATGCAGCCAAAGAGAAAGGTCAGAAATTAGTAAGATCTGTTGGTTACAAACTAGAAGAAGTACCTATCATTCCAGTTTCTGGATGGAAAGGAGATAATTTAGTTAAGAAAACTGAGAACATGCCATGGTATTCTGGTAAAACACTACTTGAAGCATTTGATGACTTTACAGTAGAACCAAAACCAACTGGTAAACCATTACGTGTTCCAATCCAAGACGTTTATACAATTACTGGTGTAGGAACTGTACCTGTTGGTAGAGTTGAGACCGGTATCATGAAAGCAGCACAAAAAATTATTGTAATGCCTTCTGGTGCACTCGGTGAGATTAAATCTATTGAAACACACCATACAGAAATGCCAACTGCAGAAGCAGGTGACAACATTGGTTTCAATCTAAGAGGTATTGAAAAGAAAGATATCAAAAGAGGTGATGTCCTTGGTACCCCTGATGCCCCACCAAATGTAGCAAAAGAATTCAAAGCCCAAATTATTGTTATTCACCATCCAACAGCAATTGCCCCTGGATACACTCCAGTTATGCACGCACACACAACACAAGTTGCAGCAACTGTTACTGAGTTCCTTCAAAAAATCAACCCAGCAACTGGTGCAGTTGAGGAAGAAAATCCAAAATTCCTTAAAGTGGGAGATGCAGCAATTGTAAAAATTAGACCGGTGAGACCAACTTGTATCGAAACATTCGAAGAATTCCCAGAAATGGGAAGATTCGCACTTAGAGATATGGGTGCAACAATCGCAGCAGGTATTGTTAAGGAAATTACCGAAGAGCATAAACCATAGGCGTTTTTATGACACAAACTGCCCGTGTTAAACTCACATCTATCAGTCTCCCTAAACTGGATACTGTATGTGACGAGATAATGGGTATTGGTAAAAAAACCGGTGTAAAAGTTAAAGGTCCAACTCCACTTCCTGTAAAAAGATTACACATTGCTACAAGAAAATCACCTTGTGGCAGCGGTACTGAAACTTATGAGAAATGGGAAATGCGAATGCACAGAAGAATAATCAACATTAGTGCAGATGATAAAGCCATCAGACAACTAATGCGATTAAAAATTCCTGATGACGTTTACATTGAGTTATCTTTAACTTGATTTGGTATCCTTAAATTATAGAAATTATTGATGATAAACATGACTGAAGAAATAACTGAAGAAATAACTGAAGAAGTAGATGAAACCCCTGCTGAAGTATTTGATGTAAATTATGCTTGCTTGAGATGTGGAACCATTGTTTCAAATACGGAGTTATCTCGTTTACCTGAAATCAAATGTATCTGTGGTTTTAGAGTATTCACTAAAAATAGGGCTCCAGTCGTCAAAACAATAAAGGCAATTTAATTATCTGTCTTTTTTGTAGCTGTGTTTTCTTTGTAGGTGGGTTCTCATATCTTCCATATTGGAAAATTCTATTCCACATACTTTACAATCATACTGTACGTCTTTTCCATGAACAATTTGTTTGTGATTCATGAATTCTTCTTCTTTTGAAAATTTTTTATTACAATTGTCGCACTGATACTTTTTAAAAAAATTCACTTTCATCCAAACTCGGATTTCTTTTTATCCCAGCATTTTCTACATAGTTGACCTTCTATTTTCCAATGATTTTTTGGGTTGTGTCTGATTAATCCCATTTTTGTATCGCATAATGAACAAAAATTTTTCTTTTGAGCAAAATCTTTTTCTTTTTGATCAAAACAATTCTTGCATAGTAAACCCTCCATATCCCATTGCCATCGTGGTTCCCATAAATCGGTAATTTTTTGTGTTATCTTGCATTTTACACATGGTTGTCTTACTTGCCCTTCGTAGTATTCTTTTGATTTATCAAAATGACAATCTCCGCATAGTAAACCCTTCAAATTCCATTCTTTTTTTGGTTTGTGTTTGTGGGTTAACTCCTTGTTACAAACTACACAATATTTTGGTTTTTTAGTAAATAGTCCCATGCCTTTCATTTAATTTTAAAATATTTAATTATTAAATGTAAACCCCTGGTACAAACTGTTGGTAAATACACGCTAAATCTTATTGAATAATAAAAATAATTAAAAATTATAAAAACTGATTATTGATTAAGAAGTTTTTCAAGAGCTTGACTTGCATTAAGCATGCCATTTTTCTTGGCGAATTCTTCAATCATTTTGTATTGTTTTTCACTAAAACATACTGGCATTGAACGTGTTTTCATAGTAACATTTCATATAATTCCCTAATATCTTTTTCTCTACGAACATATTTCAAACAGTTTCTTTTAGTTATGCTATGGTGAGACAAACACAGATCTTAGTTATTGGAAATAATACTAATGGCTGTACTCCTAAACATGAAAAAATGGCATATGATATTGGAATTGAAATTGCAAAATCTGGATCTGTTTTAATTACTGGCGGTTTAGGAGGCGTGATGAATGCCTGTTCTCATGGTGCAAAAGATGGCAATGGAATTACTGTGGGAATATTGCCTCAAGATGATCCTAAATTTGCTAATGACTACTGTGACATTGTGATCCCTTCCGGAATGGGTTTTACTCGTGATTTTCTTAATGCATTATCTGCTGATGGTGTGATAATTGTAGGCGGTGGTTCTGGAACTTTGTCTGAGGTATGCGCTGCATATATGAGCAAAAAACCCATGGTTGCGATTCGAGGAATTGAAAGTTCTATCACCCCATACATTGATGGATATGTGGATCATAGAAAAAATGTAAAAATTATCGGCGCTGATACTGCAAAAGAGGCAGTTGAAAAAATTTTAGAATTAATTAAATCATAGAAATTAGTAGAGGATCTGGCTTGTAAAACTCTCCGTGTTCTTTTTCAAGTCTATTTAATTCGTCTACAATATTTTTAATCCCAATTTCTTTTGCGGTTTCAAACAGCGGTTTTCTTAATCCTAATCCCAGTTGTGCTGCTTTTTCAATTTCACTAATATCGCTTGCACCGTTTGTAATTAGCCATGCTGCATTGTTTAGAATATTTGCCACTAGTTGAATCGGATTAAATTTTTCTGCTAACTCTTCAGATAATTCAACTCTTTCATATTTGTCATCAGAATATTTGTAATAACCTTCACCTGATTTTTGACCCAATTTTTTTCCATCAAACATTTTTTCTATTGTCGGATGTGGATTGATTACTTTTTTATCTCTCAAGTGCATTTCTACAGTTGCTTTGTGTATCACATCCATTCCTGTAAAATCAGCTAACTCAAAAATTCCCATTGGAAAACCTAGATTAAATTTTACTGCAGAATCAATTTCTTCAAGTGTTGCATTCGTCCTATCTTGAGCATAACATGCTTCGTGAACCATTGGAATGAATAACCTGTTGATGATAAATCCTGGAACATCTTTTCTACATAGTACGGCTTGTTTATTTACTGATTTTACATATTCTTGAGTTAAATCTGTAATTGCTTGAGTTGTTTTTTCTCCTGGAATTATTTCTACCAATTTCATTAATTGTGGGGGATTGAAAAAATGAATTCCTATGAACTTTTCTGGACGTGATGTCGTATTTGCTATTTCCGTAATTGGCAGTGTGCTTGTGTTTGATGCAAATATTACATCTGGTCCTGCAACTGCATCCAATTCTGCATACACTTTTTTCTTTAATTCCATTATTTCTGGAACGACCTCTATTATCATTTCTGCATTTTTTACGGCTTCCTTCAAATCTACAATTGGAACTATTCTTGAAAAAATCGAATCAGCTTTTTCTTTTGATATTTTTTCTTTAGAGACTAGTTTATCTAAACTCCATTTTATTTTCTCCATTGCTTTGTCTAAAAATTCTTGTTTGATGTCTCGCAACACTACATTGTATCCTGCAGTTGCTGATACTTGGGCAATTCCGTGACCCATTACTCCTGAACCTAAAACTGTGATATTTTTTACTAACATGTGTTGACTCAATTCAGTATCCTTTATAACGTATTTCTTCACCCTTTTGATATTATGGGATTATTCAAACGTAACAAGGATGATGATAATAAAACTAAATGTGATACGTGTGGAACTGAATTACATGATCCTGAGAAACTAAAAAGACACATGAAAAAAGCCCATGGTAACGTACCTGCCAAAAAACCCGATGCTGGTGGGGACGGCGGCCTATGGTAAAATGAAGTTAAGTTCTAGTCAACAACAAGGATTAGTTTTTGTGAGTGCTTTTTTGGCTGTTGGGATTGTTTTATCCACAATGGTATTTCCGTTTTGGCACTTAATTCGAGAGGACGTGTTTGAGGATGTTGTTATTTTGAATAACGATGATGGCACTTGCTATGTGGAAACAATCGACGCTGTTCCTAAAATTATTGAAAATTGTGAATTAAATGCTGGTGACGAGGTTACGATAAAATTTGGAAAAGATTTAGCATGGGCTGACGTTGTTACTCCATAATCGATACTTTGATATTTTAAAAATTTAATTTCTACTCGTGGACTGTATTTTTTGCAAAATTATTTCTAGACAAATTCCTGCTAAAATTCTTAATGAAACATCTCATTCGATATGTTTTTTGGATGCATTTCCTCTTACAAAAGGACACGTGCTAGTCATTCCAAAAAACCACCATAAAAAAATTCAGGACATGAGCAGTAGTGAAAATTCTGATTTATTTTCTCTAGTCCATGCTATGATGTCTAAAGTTGATTCTATTACTGGTTCAACTTTGATTGCAATTCATAACGGTGAATCTGCTGGCCAGGATATACCTCATGTTCATGTACACTTAGTTCCTAGAAGTGAATTTGACTCAGCTGGTCCCATTCATAGCATGTTTAACTCTTCATTGAATTTGTCAAATTCTGAAATTGAAAAATACTATAACTTGTTAAAACTTTAGTAGGGGAATAGTTTTTCTTTTGTTCTGATATTTTCTACACTTATTGCTTTTGTTGGACATGTTTGTGCTGCATTCATTATTTTATTTACCCCTGCACCTTTTTGATTGATTACTTTTGATTTGGGATTTGTTCTACTTTGTTTATTTATTTCAAATACGCCTGGTGCAATAATCTCACAACTGCAACAACCAATACACAAAGATTTGTCTACCTCTATCAGAAGTTCTGGTTGCTGATCTGGTTCTTTTGCTTTTTCATATTCTCCGTTTTTACCATCTGCTCGTATTCTTGCATTGTAATCCTCCCAAAATTTTTTTTCATATTCTTTCCAAAAAGCTGGATCACCTTCTTCAAATTCACGTGTATATTTACTCCAATCTTGTTGGGGAATGTCTCCGTTATCTGGTGCACCCCATTGCGGTTTAGGTCTTGCATATCTTTGATTACCTGGATTTTTCTTTGTTTGTTGGTATGTTGTGTTGTCGACTTTATTCTTTTTTAGAAAATTGTATGCCTCTGTAATTTTTTTAAATTTCGCATCTTCGTAATTCTCTTTATTTTTATCTGGATGTAATTCTAGTGCCATTTTTCTGTATGATGCCTTAATTTCTTCCTGTGGTGAGTCCTGCTTAACATTTAGTATCTTTAAAGCCTCTTGTCTATCCATGATACTTCTAATTCTGCATATGATAAAAATAATTATGTCATGCTGTATGCTATTCTTCTAAAATTTCATCATCTTCTGCTTTCCATGCTGGCTCTACAATACATAAAAAACTCAAATTTTCTGATCCAATATTTTCAATAAATTGTTTTGAATTTGGTGGAACGTATGCTGAATCATTTTTTTCTAAATAAAATATCTTTTCATTTATTTTTAAATTGCCTTTACCTTGTAAAATATAGTATATTTCAGATGATTTAATTTTATGAAGTTTAGTTTTCTTTCCAACATCTAATGAGCATTTTGCTATGCTGTAATTAATCTGATTTGATGTGTTGTTTGGATTAAAGTATTCTTTGATTTTTACTCCTTCGCCACCTTCAAAAGAATCTATTTTTGAATTTTGTATTATTGACATTATTTCTAAATAATTTTTGTCACTTTATTTTTAAAATCTGATTCATACCATGTTGTTTTGTACGTTGAATTTTTTTTAGGCAATACGTTGATTGCAATATGTGAAAATTCTTTATTTTTATTAATTGATCCATGAGTGTGGAGTGTTTTTGCTGGAATGTGTACAATATCTCCCTCATTGAGGCTAATTCTTTCAATTCTTTTAATTTTAAATTCTGTTTTTTTTGAACCAAATTTTTTAAAAATTTCTAGACTGCCTTTTCCTTTTACTGCCATTAAAACTTGATTTCCATTGTGAAAATGAAGTTTAGTCCTAGAGCCGTTTTCAAAATGTACGTGATAGATATCCTGATCTTTTGATTTAATTTTATCTGAAAGGACTTTCATCCAAGTTTTATCTGTAAACCATTCTGGGTTTACTTTTCTTTTATCCGCATTGCCGTTGATGTTGGATTTTTTCATCTGTTTTTAATCAAAATTAGCTCCTTTTCTTTCTTTGGAATTTTTATTTTCTAGACGCTTTTATTTTAAAATATTTTGTTCCTCTTTATTTTTAAATTGGAATTGGTTTAATATGATGACTTGTATAACTTGGTTAGTTTTGAAAAATAATTTTGATCCCAAGATAACCGTTTTAAGAAAAAAAATTGATCAAAATGAAGTATTGGAGATTATTGACGATAAGAAATCTTCTTTGTTTAAATCTCTACTTTCACGTCCAAAAAATAGTGATATTCACATCCATTCTATGAAATTGCACTATGAGTGTATCTTGAATATATCTGGCAAGTACGTGGCAAATTATTTTAGAGCGGCAACTCATTCTATTTCTGTTGATTCCAACGTATCTGAGATTGTTTTAGGGGATGGAGTTTTTCCAGTTCAAACCAAGTCTAATTTTAAAAAAACACTTGTTGGAAAACGTGGTAAAAATAAAATCAATTTAAAATTAGAAGAACATGTATTTGTTGAAAATGAGGATGAATTGTCATTTGATCATCACGGGAGAGAAATTAAATTTCCTTTTAAACTAAATTCAAAAACAACAGAAAATTATCCAAATCAAATATTGGAAAAAAATTTAACAAATGTAAAGAAAACTGAATTGACTTATGACGATGCAATTGAAAAACTTCAATCGTTTTTAAAAAAACCTTTACAAGATGATGTGAGAAAACTTGAAGAAGAATTTGTATTGCGTGAAATTAGCGAGATATACGTTCCAATTTATGAGGCAAGATTGATTGGACCGAAAAAGAAAATTGCTATACTTAGAATAGACGCTGTACGAAATAAAATTTTATAGTTTAACCAGTGCTCTGAATTTATCATTGCTGTGTAGTTTTGTAAATATCTGCTCTTCTTTTGCCCACGTGCGTATTATTTTTGGATTTTTTGAAATTGCTTGTTTTAGTAATTCTAGTGATTCGGTATACTCTTCTAATGCTGCCTTACTTCTAGATTTTGCATAAATTACATTTACATTGTCTTTGTATTTTTTTAGAATTTCATCAAACACATCTATTGCCTTTTCATGTCTTCCTAGTTCTGCCAACTGTACTCCTTTTTGAAAAAATGCATCCTGGTTGTTTGGATATTTTTTACAAATATTTTGAAAACAATTTAGTGCCTCTTCGTGTTTTTTCATTTTTCCTAAAACAATCCCTTTGTAGACCATGGCATTTGGTTTTCTTGAATCCGCAGAGATTGCTTTTTCTAATGCGATTAGTGCCTCTTCGTGCTCTTGAAGTTTGTCTAGTAGTACTCCTTTGTTAAAATACGATGCTGCGTATTTTGGGTTTGCTTCTATTGCCATGTCGTAGCATTCTGATGCTGCTTGAATGTTTCCATTTTCCGCCATAGCAATGCCTTTGTTATTCAATGCTTGAGCATCTTTTGAATTAATTTCTAACATATTATCAAAACATGTAATCGCATCACTGTATTTTCTTATTTTATTCAACGCGATGCCTTTGTTGAGCAATACGTCTGTGTCTTTTGGATTTTGTTTTAGAATTTTATTAAATAGTGATATTGCTGCTTTAGGTTGATTTTTTTCCATCATGGACATTGCATCATATTTCATGTCTTCTGGATTTTTTTTTGATCCAAACAATCCCATGTTTCTATCAAAATACTATTGCTAATGAAAGTTTAGTTTAATTCAGTGATTTGAATTTTTTAATTGCCTCTTTTGCCATTTCTTCCTGTTTTTTTGCAGATGTGTCTGTTGGATCCTCAGTTGCATATGCCTCTTTTTCTTTTTTCTTTTCCATGAATCACTGTACTTGTTATTTTATAAAAACCTAAGAATTTTCTTAAAGATAACCCTTAATTTGATTCATTTTTTATTTCATCTATTGTCTAATTCTCAGATACGGTATCTTGCTGATAAGGTATTTGTGCATCATTGGCCTAAGGACTCTCCTGTATGGCCTGATTCCTTGCAACAAAAACTGGATGTCCTAATTAATAAAAATTCTAATAAAAAAGAAATAATTTTTGATTCTGATATTATCCAGATTGAAAATTTTAAATTCATTTCTTTACAAAAAATTGGAATTTCTGTACCTTTTTTTAAAGAGGAGTGTACTATGATATTTGAATCTCAATTTGAAAATGTTTTTGCTCACGTTCATGTTACTATTAGGGGTGATAATTTTTTGGATATTTTTAACCAATTAATTTCTTGGAAGAATAAATTTAATTCATAGATGTTATATTTTTAGAAACCTTCTGAAGCTAAAACGATTTTTTTAATATCCTCTTTTGTATGGCTGATTGATATTGCTCCTAGTTTACCTGGCAAGAAAAATATCCCGTCTTTGGATATCATTTTAAAATGATATTTTTGCAACATTTCTGAATCACATTTGGCAACATCTGTTGAATTTGTTATCTGTGTAACTCCGTTTTTTATAAAATGCGTCATGAATAACGAGCCCTTACCTGTTACAATCACTTTGCCATCGAACACTTTCTCAATTTCTTTTCTTGCATAATCTCCTAGTGCGTTAATTTTTGAGTATGTTGATTTGGTTGTTTTTAAATAATTCAGTGTGGCGTATCCTGATGTCATGGATGTTGGATTTGCTGAAAACGTGCCTCCGCCAATATACGCTCTTTCGGATTTTTTCTTACCTGTTGTGTCTGCATGCTCCATGATTTCTTTTTTACCGCATATGACGCCAATTGGCATTCCTCCCCCCGTAATTTTTCCTAAGGTTACAATGTCTGGATCTAATTTCATTGTTGGATACAAACATCCGTATCTAAATCTAAAACCTGTAACTATTTCATCTAAAATAAACAACGATTTATTTTTATGAACAAATTCTTGAATGCCTTTGAGATATTCTTTTGTTGCTGGTATGCATCCCCCTCCACCTAATACCGGTTCAATAATAACACCTGCAAGATTTTTTGAATATTTTTTTAATATTTTTAATGAACCTTCTAAATTATTGTATGGTATTGAAATAATTTTTTCATCGTTTACTGTACCGCTACTTTCTGATTCTTTAAATGGCCAGTTTACACTTTTTAGTAAATCAGATGTGTATCCGTGCCATCCCCCATCTATCTTTGCAATTATTTTTTTCCCTGTAACTGAACGTGCTAATCTTACTGCATACATCGTAGCTTCTGTACCTGATGTTACGTATCTGATTTTTTCTGCTACGGGAACTGCTTTTGAAATTAATTCTGATAATCTTATTGTCTGCTCATTTACTGTTCCGTACATCCAACTTTTTTCAATTTGTTTTTTAATTGACTCTTTAACGTTTTTTTGACCATGTCCTAATATCAAAGACCAATGACCCATCCAATAATCTGTATACTTGTTGTTATCCACATCCAGTAGATTTTTCCCTAAAGATGATTTAACAACAAACGGATATGGATTGTAAAATCTTATGTTATGGGAAACACCATTGACATGAAATTTTAATGACTTTGAAAATATTTTTGCAGATCCAGGTGTTTTTTGTTTATAATTTTCTATATGATCCAACGTTAATCTGTTCAAAACTTACTGTGATTTTAATTAAGATTAGATCTTTGACTAGCGTTATTTTGATTCGCCGTGGTTTGGGTTCTTTTTGATGAAAATTCCTTCCAATTTTTACAATTTTTGGGGCGATCAGGCATAATTTCTCGTATGGTTTATATGGATTCTTCAATCATCGGATTCTGCATACGTAAAGCAATAGGCGGCGCTCGTGATGAAGTATGGCAATATGCCACTTTGTGATTCATGGGCCTCCATTTACGCATACAAGAATGAGGATTTGATCTGAAAGATCATTTCTGAGATGTGAACATTATGTGCATCCGTCAATTCCAAATATACAAGTACAATTGTACTTCAATAATCAAGACCAAAAAGAAAATTATTCAGAATCCGGTTGATCCTGCCGGACCTGACTGCTATCGGATTGATACTAAGCCATGCGAGTCATTGTAGCAATACAAGGCATACGGCTCAGTAACGCGTAGTCAACCTAACCTATGGACGGGA
>Ga0257115_1000280_pt1 | contig 51938 bp, 78 predicted proteins | sample SI112_100mmetaG_FD_194465 | JGI IMG/M metagenome (GOLD analysis project Ga0257115, IMG submission 194465) | Marine microbial communities from Saanich Inlet, British Columbia, Canada - SI112_100m | ecosystem: Environmental > Aquatic > Marine > Inlet | place: Canada: British Columbia | collected...
ACAGGGGCATCAACAGGCGATACGCTGCAGATTGTGGCTTATGGTGTGCTTGTGAGTGCTGGTGGGGGCGGGGGTGCGTGGGAGGAAATAGAGAATATTGCAATATCCAGTGGAACAGCATCAATAGAGATGGGCTTAACGGGGTATACCGTATATAAATTGATTTACAATATGAACGGTCTTGGGGGGTATACTAACATCCATCTAACAGGCTCCGAAGACAACGGCTCTACATATATTTCATCATATTTTGAGCATGAACGGACATACCGCCCCAGCACTACGAATGTAATAACTTCGGCGTCGTCCCCGTCATATTTAACCATAGCGAAAACAGGGGCGGGTTCAACGTCATTGGGTGGAGAAATTAACCTTACGACTTTAAGTGAAGGTACTGCGCTTAGAGGGGAAAGTTCATCTGCAAATGCGTCTCTAAATTACGAAAATCGACCTACATTGTTTTTCTCAACAATACCTTTGGCATCATCGTCGGTGAATAAAATAAAGATATCACCGAACAGTGGAACCATTGGTGGCGGCTTTATAACACTCTACGGCATCAAAAATTCATAGGAGAACAACATGAGCACAGCAAGAAATTTAGCAGCACTCTTAGACTCGTCAGGTGATGTTGTAGCAGGGGCTTTGGACAACGCTGGAGGCGGTGGTGTAGGTGAGTTTAAAGGTGATTCAATTGCCATTTCGTCGGACGATACAGCGCTTACTTCGCAAACGGCAACAACGGCAGCAAATATTGCCATAGGCGATAGAGCCTTTGAATATGCCGTTAATATTATAGATAGCGTGGCTATCGGTGAAAACGCCGCAAAGAAGGTGACTACTGGACAATATTCAGTAGCTTTAGGTTCTAATGCTGCCAGTAACACAACTACTTTAAATTCTACCGTAGCTATAGGCTCTTACGCTGCAAGAAGTTACTCGAACAGTACGGGCAATAGCGTTTATATCGGCTTAGAAAGTGGCTACAACGGCGGTGGTTCAAATAACACGGCGGTAGGTGCTAACACCCTACATAGTAGCAGCCACACTAATAAAAATACCGCAATTGGAGATTATGCGGGTAATGCGATTTCAGGCGAAGAGAACACAGTCATTGGCAGACGAGCGGGTATGACGGGCGGTGGCCTTAATGTGTGCGTTGGAGCGTCCACTGGCGAAAAGATGTATGGGTCAACCAAGCACACGTATGTTGGTAGTCTTGCTGGAAATTATGTAAATAGTGGCACACAAAATACTGCTTTAGGCTCTTACGCTCTATGGGGGATTAGTTCTGTATCGGGTGCTATCACACAGAACACTGCGATTGGTGCTGATGCACTTAAATATATGCAGGATGGCACAGGTGCTACAAGTATAACTAACTCGGCGGGTCTTGGTTATAACAGCCGCGTATCTGGCAGCAACCAAGTTCAGCTAGGTAACTCGTCTACAACGACATACGCATACGGTTCTATCCAAAACCGATCAGATGAACGGGATAAAGCTGACATAGCCGACACTTCATTAGGTCTTGATTTTATATCAAAGCTAAGGCCAGTTGAGTACCGTTGGGATTATAGAGAGGACTATTTCACCGATTCAGAAATAACGACAGAAAATACTGATGGCGAGCAAAGACAGGAAACCGTTTTAAGCCCCACTGTTAAAGATGGCTCACAAAAGCGTAATCGCTTACATCAAGGATTAATAGCTCAAGAAGTAAAAGCGGTCATGGACGATCTTGGTGTTGAGTTTGGTGGATACCAAGACCACTCATTAAACGGCGGCACTGATGTTAAATCCATAGGCTATCAAGAGTTAATCGCGCCGATGATAAAAGCGATTCAAGAACTATCCGAAAAAATCAAAGTATTAGAAGAGGCCCAATAACATGAGCACAAACGTATTTAAACTAGTAAATGGTGAGCGCATCGAGCTTACCACAGCAGAAAACAACCAACGTCTAGCAGACGGTGCAGCAGCACAAGCCGAGCAAGATGCTAGAGCATGGCTTGACGGTCGTCTATCTGAATATCCAGCACTAGCCGAGCAGTTAGATAATATCTACCACAATGGCCTAGACGCTTGGAAAGCTGACATTAAAGTCATCAAAGATAAATACCCTAAGCCTGGTTAAATACAAGTTACCAAGCTTTAATTGATACGAGTATAAATATATATGATTAATTAAACAGGCATTATATAATGAAAGAAATATTTTATCAAGCATCACTCCCTAGAGCTGGGTCTACGTTATTACAAAATATCTTAGGACAGCATCCGGATTTTTACGTTACACCTACATCAGGTGTACTAGAGTTGGTGTTCGGTGCGAGAGCTAATTTCGATACCTCCCCGGAGTTTAAAGCTCAAGATTCTGCAGAGATGGAAGCTGGCTTTAAAGCTTTTTGTGGGGCAGGTGTTAAAGGATTCTTTAATGCTATTACTGATAAATCTTATGTTGTTGATAAGAGCCGAGGTTGGGGAGTCTATTATGACTTCATTAATTTCTATCAGGAAAATCCTAAAGTGATTTGTATGGTACGAGACCTACGAGATGTGTTCAGTTCAATGGAAAAACAACATCGTAAGTCACAAAAGACTTCTACCGGTATCATCAATGACGGTGCCATGGAGGGTACTACTACAGAAAAACGTGTAGGTATTTGGGCTCGCTCTCAACCAGTTGGATTAGCCCTCGATCGTTTGTATGAGGTGATCTTACAGAAGAAGCCTATATTGTTTGTGCGATATGAAGATCTCACATCTAATCCACAAGAAGAAATGAATAGGGTCTATGCATTTCTCAATGTGCCTACACATAATCATAACTTTGAAGATGTAGCACAAATCACAAAGGAGGATGATAGTGTGTATGGAGCTTTTGGTGACCATACAATAAGGAATAAAGTAAGTGCTCTGCCATCTGATTATGAAGAGATATTGGGTAAAGAAACTTCAGATAAGATCAAAGGATCATATCCATGGTTTTATGAATCCTTTGGATACAACTAGTAGTAAGTATGCGGCAGATATAAATAGGAGAAACACAAAATAATTACCACCGAGCTATACCCCATTCATACAGCGCCTTCGACAGCGCCACTGGGTATGGTTCATGTAGTCGAGCCAAAGTCTATACGCGATCATGACTATATACCTGTACAGCCACCAAAAGCTCCATATGAAACCCTAAGTTACTCAAAGAGGTTATGGATATGTTAGTTGAACTAGCAGCTGCCAACGCAGCATTTTCAGTGATTAAGAAGACGCTGTTGAACGGCAAGTCTATGTTAGATGCTGGTGATGCAGTTTATAAGTACTTCAAAGCTGAGAATGATATAGCTAAAGAAGTCGCGGCAAAGGGTAAAAACTCTGCATTAGAAGCTTGGCAAGCTCAGCAGCAATTACGTAGGCAGGAAGGAGAATTAAAAGAATTACTTAATAGCCAGCAATTGATGGGTTATCACGATTTTATACAATTTCGTGCCGAGTACGCCAGAGAGCAGAAAGAAGCTGCTAAGCAACTCGCTAAGAAAAAATATATTCGCCAACAAGAGATAGAAGATTCCATGGTGCTGGGTATTAAGGTCATGAGCGGACTATTGGTCACTGTAGGCATAATCTCAGGTGTTGCTATATATCTAAGATAAAGGTGTACATATAACCTAAAGTGTGGTATAATTAAGATGTATATATAATTATACTATTAGTAATCCACCAAGGTACAATATTATGTCTATATTTGACGATTTTACAACTGACAGGAAGTCGAGCGAAACGGAATTTATGTCGTTTGAGGATTATCTCAAACTTTGTAAAAAGGACCCGTTAACTTATGCCACCGCGGCAGAACGAATGATTGCGGCAATCGGCGAACCTGAAATGGTCGACACATCTACGGATCGACGACTATCACGAATCTTTCTCAACCGAACACTTAAAGTATATCCAGCATTTAAAGACTTCTATGGCATGGAAGACGCCGTGGAACGTATTGTGGGATTCTTTAAACATGCAGCTCAGGGTCTAGAAGAACGTAAGCAGATTCTATATCTATTGGGTCCTGTGGGTGGTGGTAAGTCATCTATCGCAGAGACTCTCAAGTCTCTTATGGAAGCGCATCCAATCTATACACTGGTTGCCGAAGGTGATCATAAAGACAATATCTCTCCGGTATTTGAATCTCCTCTTGGTCTATTTGACCCCACTAAGTTCGGTGCAAAATTAGAGAAAGATTATGGTATCAACAGACGATACGTGTCTGGGTTAATGTCACCATGGGCACTTAAACGTCTTGAAGAGTTCGGTGGAGATATCTCAAAGTTTAAGATTGCTAAGATTTGGCCATCTAAACTAACTCAGACCAGTATTACTAAAACTGAACCTGGTGACGAAAACAACCAAGACATTTCCAGCTTAGTGGGTAAGACTGATATCCGCATGCTAGAGTACTTCTCTCAGAATGATGCAGACTCTTATGCATACTCAGGTGCTTTATGTCGAGGCAACCAAGGTATCATGGAATTTGTAGAGATGTTTAAAGCACCTATTAAGGTTCTCCATCCATTACTTACTGCTACCCAAGAAGGTAACTACATTGGTACAGAGGGAATCTCTGCCATACCATTCAATGGTGTAGTTCTTGCCCACTCTAACGAATCAGAGTGGCAGACATTCAAATCTAACAAGAATAATGAAGCGTTCATTGACCGTATTTGTGTCATTAAGGTTCCATACTGCCTACGGGTAGATGATGAAGTTAAAATCTATGATAAGATGTTAGCTGATTCAGGCCTTGATATTGATACTTGTGCACCAGAAACGCTTAATATGCTAGCACGATTTACAGTACTTACACGTTTACATGAGCATGAAAACTCTAATAAGATGTCTAAGCTACGTGTATACAATGGTGACAATGTTAAGGATACAGACCCTAAAGCTAAGTCTATCCAAGAGTATCGCGATATGGCTGGTGTCGATGAAGGCATGGATGGCATATCAACACGATTTGCATTCAAGATCCTTTCTAAGACATTCAACTTTGATGCTGAAGAAGTATCCGCAGATCCTATTCATTTAATGTATGTATTAGAAGATTCAATTCGAAGAGAGCAATACTCTGAAGATGTTGAAAGCACCTTAATGGAATACATTAAAGAATACCTTGCGCCTAAGTACGCTGAGTTCATCGGCAATGAAATCCAAAAGGCTTACTTGGAATCATACTCTGATTATGGTCAGAACTTATTCGATCGTTATGTTGAGTATGCAGATTCATGGATTCAAGATATTGACTTCAAAGATCCTGATACTGGTAACCTATTTAACCGTAAGATTCTAAATGAAGAGCTTGAGAAGATTGAGAAGCCAGCTGGCATTTCTAATCCTAAGGACTTCCGTAATGAAGTGGTTAACTTTGTTATCCGAGCTCGAGCTAAGAATAAAGGTGATAACCCTAAGTGGAACTCATACGAGAAGCTTCGTGAGATCATTGAGAAGAAGATGTTTGCTTCTACCGAAGAACTACTTCCTATCATTTCATTCAGTGCAAAGGGTTCTGAAGATGATCAGAAGAAGCATAATGATTTTGTACAAAGGCTCGTGAAGAAGGGATATTCTAATCGCCAAGTTCGTAGATTAGTTGAATGGTATATGCGTGTACAGAAGAGCTCATAAAAGGAGGTACTCGTTATGGGCAAGTATATCATTGACCGACGGAAGAATCCGAAGGGTAAGAATCTAAGTAATCGCCAACGATTTATTAGACGAGCTAAGAGGTCTATAGAGAGGCAAATTAAAGAGAATATCATAGACAGGTCAATCTCTGATCAGTCTGATGAAGATGTTCGAATCCCTATTGATGGTGTGCAAGAGCCAAAGTTTGGCCATGACCCATCTTCAGGGGATTATGATTTCGTTCTTCCTGGAAATAAAGACTTCGTTCCTGGTGATCTAATACCAAAACCAGAAGGTGGTGCAGGAGGTCCGGGTGGTTCCGGATCTTCAGACTCAGGTGAAGGTGAGGATGATTTTGCATTCTCATTGACGCGAGAAGAATATCTATCTATAGTATTCGACGGCCTTGAATTACCAAACCTAGATGATCAGAAAGGTCAACCTGATCTAACCGTTTTTGAACACGCACGTGCAGGCTTTACCACAGTGGGTAATCCAGCAAACATGAACCTCGAGCAGTCGATGATAAATTCCTTGGGTCGTCGTATTGCACTGAAGTTCCCAAAAAATAAAAAGATAAGGGAACTTGAGGCAGAACTTGTGGAGTTGGATGCTTTTTTTAGCACATTGCCGGTGGGTAAGAAGGAAAGAACTTCCCAGTGGTGTCGTTATCAGGAAATTGAGTCTGAGATCAGATCTCTCAAAATCAAAGCACGTGCTGTTTCTTTTATTGACCCTATTGACCTTAGATATAATAACTTCTCTAAGACCCCCAAACCTATAACTGCTGCCGTTATGGTATGCGTCATGGATGTATCTGCATCTATGGGTACTAGGGAGAAAGAACTAGCTAAGAGGTTCTATCTATTATTGTACCTGTTCCTTGAACGTAAGTATGAGAGGATTGATATAGTCTTTATTAGACATCATACCAGAGCAAAAGAATGTACTGAGCATGAGTTCTTCTATGATAAGGAGACTGGTGGTACTATGGCATCGACTGGTCTTAACTTAGCTGATGATATTATATCAGAAAGGTATCCAGAGAATGAGTGGAATATATACATGACCCAAGCATCTGATGGTGATAACTTTGCCTCCGATATGCATAATTATAGGTTATATTTAAGTAAACTCATTAGAAGATGTAACCTATATTCATATATTGAAATAGATAATGAGTTTCATACATCATCTGACCTGTGGGGTACTATGGTAAGTGCATCAAGAGATAATAATAATCTCATAGCCAAGAAGATTATGAGTGCTAGGGATATAGTACCTATATTCAGGGAAATCTTTTCTACGGAGAATATATAATGACTCTACTTTACGAATCAAATGAATGGGATTTTGAAACATTAGACCGTGTATACGAAGCCTGTGCTAAGATAGCAAAGGATGAATTGAAGCTTGATACCTATACCAATCAGTTAGAGATTATATCCTCTGATCAGATGTTAGATGCTTATGCTACTGTGGGTCTTCCCATATATTATAAACATTGGTCATTCGGTAAACAATTTGTAAGGGAATCTCATGATTATAAGAAGGGTAAATCTGGATTAGCTTATGAGATTGTAATCAATTCAGATCCTTGCATTAATTATCTTATGGAAGAAAACTCCATAACAACACAGACTACTGTTATTGCCCATGCAGCATTCGGTCATAATCACTTCTTTAAGAATAACTATCTGTTTAAGGAGTGGACTCAGGCAGACCATATCGTAGACTACCTAATCTTTGCTAGGGATTATATCACTAAATGTGAAGAGCAATATGGTATAGAGTCTGTAGAGACTGTACTTGATGCTGCACACGCTCTGTCTCAGAATGGTGTATTCAAATATAAACATAATAAATTGAATGCGAAGGATGAGAAAGAAAAACAGAAACAACGTGAAGAGTATATCGAATCTCACTTCAATGACCTGTGGCGAACAGTCCCAGTAATGAAATCTGATGAAGATCGAACTCTTGAGGATATGCTTACCGAAGAAGAACTTGAGGTGATGGAAAACTTCGGGTATAATATAACTGATCCTGAAGAGAATCTATTATATTTTATCGAGAAGAACTCACCTATATTGAAACCTTGGCAACGAGAGATTGTGCGTATAGTCCGTAAGGTTGCACAATATTTCTATCCTCAGTACCAGACTAAAGTGATGAATGAAGGCTGGGCAACGTTCTCACATTACTATATCATGAATCGGTTATATGAGACTAATCAGATCACTGAAGGTTCATATTTAGAATTTATCCATACTCACACATCAGTGTTAAGAATGGATGACTTTGACTCTCAGTACTTTAATGGATGGAATCCCTACACATTAGGATTTGCTATGTTCATGGATATTAAGAGGATTTGTGAAGATCCTACTGAAGAAGATCGTGAGTGGTTCCCAGATTGGGCAGGTGGTGATTGGCTAGAAGTATGCCATGATGCTGTTGATAATTATAGGGATGAATCGTTTATTAGGCAGTTCTTGAGCCCGAAGTTAATGCGCGACTTTAAGATGTTCACCCTCGATAACCAAGAAAGAGCTAAGGACTATGAAGTGTCTGCTATCCATGATACTAGAGGATATAAACATATTCGTGATACGTTAGCATCTCAATATGAAATCATTAACTTCATTCCTGACATAACAGTCGTGGGTGCAAACTTCAAGACAGATAGGGTGTTAACATTATTACATCAGATCCATTCTGGTAAGTTATTGCATACTAACACTGCATCAGTTCTAGAGCATATGAAGCATTTATGGGGTTATCAGATAGTTATGGATTGTGTTGATGAAGATGGTGAATATGAGGATTCTCATGAATCTTCTAAGATGCCAATATATGAGATCTAGCTTTATATAAATATACATAAGAATAACAAATATGAGAGATATTTATGGCTGCTCCAACAACTCGTGCTACACTTATTGATTATTGTCTAAGAAGACTGGGTGCTCCCGTAATCGAAATAAACGTTGATGACGATCAGGTTTCTGATCGCATTGACGAGGCCCTTCAATACTACCAGGAATATCATTCAGATGCTATAGAACATACTTACATAAAGTATCAGTTAACTGCAGCCGATATTACTAATGAGTATGTCACTGTGGGCAATGATATCACAGCTGTAGTTAAAATACTACCAATCGGTATGAACTCATCAGCATGGCATTCAGATAACTGGCAGTATATGCTAGGTACTATGAATAGCCTAATGAGGAATTCAACTGGTTCTATTGCACAGTATGAGATGTCTCAACAGAATCTCTCGCTGTTGAGACATCGTGTTGGGTCTGCTGAAGGCATTAGGTATAATAGACATACAAATAAGCTATCCATTGATGTTCAATGGGGTACTGAGTTAAAGGAAAATGACTACATAGTAATGGAATGTTATCGCATTGTTGATGCATCTTCTTATTCAGATGTATATAACGATATGTTCCTAAAGCAATATTCAACAGCTCTTATCAAACAACAATGGGGTGCTAATCTCATCAAGTTTGAGGGTATGCAACTTCCTGGTGGGGTTACAATGAATGGTCGTCAGTTATATGACGATGCTACAGAAGAGATTAGATTAATTCGAGAGATGATGCAAGTGAATTATGAAGAACCTGTTGATTTTATGGTAGGATAGTTATATGGCTACTAACGTTTTTTTCAGTCCTAAAGTTAGATCGGAGCAGATGTTATATGAAGATCTGCTAATTGAATCATTAAAGATGTATGGTCAGGATGTTACATACATTCCACGGACATTAGTTAATCGTGATGAGATTATGGGTGAAGCCATAGCCTCTACATTTGATGCTGCATATAATATAGAAATGTATATTGAAAATCCTGAAGGGTTTGATGGTGAAGGTGATCTATTTGCCAAATTCGGTGTTGAGATCAGAGACCAAGCCACATTAGTAGTATCACGTTATCGCTGGGAGCAATTGATAGGCATTCAGAATAACATGATTAATAATAGCAGGCCTTCTGAGGGTGATCTTATATACCTTCCACTATCAAATAGTTTGTTTGAGATTGCACATGTTGAGCATGAACAACCATTCTACCAATTAAGCCAATGGCCTACATATAAGTTAAGAATTGAGAAGTTTGAATATTCAAATGAAACTATGGATACTGGTATTAGTGCAGTAGATGTGATTGATGATACATATTCGTATGGTTTGAAGTTGGTTATCGATAATTCAAATGGAATAGACTTCAAAGTCGGTGAGACTGTCACTCAGACATTATCAGACGGCACTATCATTACTAGTGAATGCATATACTTCAATAGTCTTAATGCCGAAATGACACTATCACACATTAGAGCTTCTGATAATAAGCAACATAGTATAGCGACTGGTATTAATATTACCGGTGGTACAACTGGTGCTATTTGGAATGTGGTATCAACAGTAGATTCATTTGGTGACTCATTTAATAAGAATGCAGAGTTTGATACAGAAAGAAATGATATCTTAGACTTTGCAGAATCAAATCCATTCGGTGAACTATAATGTTAAATAATAATCATTTCTACCACCAAACCATACGAAGACTGGTATCGGTATTCGGCACGATGTTTAATGATATTCATGTTATCCGTAAGGACTCGGCAGGTAATGTCAAAGATCAGATGAAGGTGCCTCTGGCGTATGGCCCTAAGCAGAAATTCCTAGCGAGGCTTGATGAGTCTCCTGATCTCAGAAACACACCTTTGGCCATTAAGTTGCCGAGAATGAGTTTTGAAATAGCGTCAATGTCATATGATAGTACTAGGCAGTTACCTAAAACTACTGCCTTTGATATATCAGGTTCTGACGCCAACAAAAGGAAGAAGGTATACACTGCAGTGCCTTATACAATAGGCGTTCAATTAAGCGTCATGTCTAAGACACAGGATGATGGTCTGCAGATAATTGAACAGATTATACCATACTTCCAACCAAGTTACACTGTATCTGTTAAGAATATTCCTGGTCTAACCGATATTAAATCTGATGTACCTATCACGCTAACATCAGTTGGGTTATCTGATGAATATGAAGGCGATTTTGTATCTAGAAGAGCTATCATATATACTTTAGATTTTGATATTAAAGTCAATTTCTTCGGGCCTGTGGATGTAGAACATGCCACAATACGTACTACTAAAACTAGTATAAGTGAGACCGGTAAATCATCACCAGCAGTTACGATAACCACAACAACTAATCCGGCGGATGCTGGGATAGGCGATAATTATGGATATACAGAAACCATTGATTTCTTCGACGAAGACTGATAAGGCCACCAAAGATATAAATGCAGATTATGAATATTCTAGATCTAATTATTATGATCTAATTGATTCAGGAAAAGAGGCCATAGAAGAGATGCTCGAGTTAGCTAAAGAAACTCAGCATCCTCGTGCTTTTGAAGTGCTCGGTAAAATGATCAAAGATATATCTGATGTTAATGATAGGCTTATTAAACTGCAAAAAACCAAGAAAGAAATCACGGCTACAGATACCAATACATCAAAGGATGGTGTGACCAATAACAATCTATTCATAGGTTCAACAACTGATCTGCAGAGATTGCTTGCAGATGCTTCTAATGAAAAAGAGGTAGTTAATGAACCAGAGAGCTGACACATACTTAGGTAATCCATTAATTAAAAGAGATGGTATTCAGCAACAATGGACAGAGAGTGATATAAAGGAATATGCCAAATGCATGCAAAGTCCTATATATTTTGCTAAAACCTACCTTAAAGTAATTAACCTTGATAATGGTCTGGTCCCCTTCCAGCTATACGACTACCAAGAAAATATGTTTACCCACTTCAATAGCAATAGGTTCTCTATTGTGCTTGCATGTAGACAATCAGGTAAGTCGATATCATCAGTTGCTTATATATTATGGTATGCTGTATTTCACCCAGAGCAGACTATAGCCATCCTTGCGAACAAAGGCGCTACTGCAAGGGAAATGCTATCGCGTATCACATTGATGTTAGAGAATTTACCATTCTTCCTACAGCCAGGTTGTAAGGCATTAAATAAAGGATCTGTTGAGTTTTCAAACAATTCCCGTATAATAGCCTCTGCCACATCAGGTTCTTCTATTCGTGGTATGTCTATTAATCTTCTATTCTTAGATGAGTTTGCATTCGTTGAAAATGATGCAGAGTTCTATACATCGACATATCCAGTAATATCATCAGGTAAGAATACTAAGGTTATCATAACATCCACACGCAATGGTATAGCTAATGTATTCCATAAACTGTGGGAAGGTGCAGTGCAAGGTACTAATAATTTCACACCCTTCAGGGTTGACTGGTGGGATGTGCCTGGAAGAGACGAGGCATGGAAAGCAGAGACTATAGCAAACACTTCACAAATACAATTCGATCAAGAGTTTGGAAACAAGGTAATAACTTCCGGATCTACACTCATAGATGCAGATAAGCTACTTGCACTACAGTCCATTAACCCCATATACACACAAAATAATGTATCTGTGTATGCTAAACCTAAGGAAAATCATAGATATTTAATGTTTGTCGATGTTGCTAAGGGTAGGGGCCAAGATTATTCTACATTTAATATCATTGATATAACACAAGAACCATTCACCCAAGTTGCGGTTTATCGTGATAATATGATATCACCTCTATTATTCCCAGACATTATATTCAAGTATGCAAAGACTTTTAATGAAGCATATACTATTATAGAGAACAATGATGCTGGAGCTGTGGTGTGTAATGGACTATATTATGATTTAGAGTATGAGAACGTGCATGTAGAATCTGCAATCAAGTTAGGTGGCGTTGGTGTGACGATGACAAAGAAGGTCAAGCGCATAGGTTGCTCGAATATAAAAGATCTTATAGAACAAGGCAAATTGCATATTAATGATGCTGAAACTATTATAGAACTATCCGCATTCTCGGCGAGAGGTCAGTCATATGAAGCTCTGCCAGGAATGCATGATGATTTAGTTATGAATTTAGTACTGTTTGGGTGGTATACATCAACTCCATTCTTTCTCGAGATGACTGATATTGATATTAAAAATATGTTATATAGGGAAAGAGTTGCTGAGCTTGAAAGTGATATGATACCTTTTGGTATCGTATCGGTTGATGAGGATATGGATGTGATAGATACAGAATTTACCGGTGATTTGTGGACCATATCATCATAAAATCGGCTATAATATAAATAATATCGAATTGAGAATAATCCTTATCATGTATCATATAAATAACTTTTTGAGGAAAAAGGTATGGCATTTCTAGTTTCGCCTGGAGTACAGGCACGAGAAATCGATTCTCCAAATTCTGTTGCTGGCGTATCAACGTCAACTGGCGCATTTGCCGGTCCATTTACATGGGGTCCAGTTGAAGAGATCGTAAATATTGGTTCAGAAGCTGAACTATTATCAACATTTGGTTCTCCGGATATTACTACTAACAAATCATTTTTGGTTGCAGCTAACTATCTAATGTATTCAAATGCATTACGCGTAGTGCGAGCTGCAGCTGGGCATTTAAATGCCGATGACGCTGGCGCCTCTGTCGCTAACGATGTCATCAAAAACAAAGACAATTATGAAACTATTGTTTCATTCCCTACAGGTTCTACATGGGCCGCTAAATATCCGGGTACGACTGGTAATGCACTTAAAGTGGAAGTGTGTAGTGCTGGTGGTGGATATACGGGATGGGCGCATGAGAAGCTATTCTCTGCTGCTCCAGGAACATCTAGTTTCGCAGCAGGTGTTGCAATAACTGACGATGAGCTCCATGTTGTTGTTTCAGATGCAACCGGTGCGATATCAGGCGTTGCTGGTACTGTACTTGAAATCTTCGCAAACGTATCCCAGTTAGCTGATGCTAAGAAGACCAACGGCGAGAATAACTATTATAAAGATGTTCTTAATGCACAATCTGCATGGGTATGGTGGACAGGTCATAGTTCAGGTGACTTAACAGAAGCTGGTGCATTATCTACTGCTGTTACTGGTGCAATGGATGCCCATTCTGCAGTAATCTCTACTTCATTGACTGGTGGTACAGACGATCATTCAGTAACTGATGGTGAATTAGAAACAGCATACAATGTATTCTCTAATAAAGAATTAGTCGATATTGATTTAATTATCGGTGGTTCTGTTTCAACTACATTAGCTAACACGCTAGTTACACTTGCTGAGTTACGTAAAGACGCTGTTGTATGTTTATCACCGGTTTCAACTGCAATAAATTCTACTGATGTGTTGGCATGGGGTAATGCAATCACTAAGTCTACGTATGCGGTATTAGATTCTACTCTTATTAAAGTGTATGATAAATACAATGATGTATATGTTAATATTGGTGCTGCTGGTGCAGTTGCTGGTTGTATGGCTGCTACAGACGATGTTGCTGATCCATGGTTCTCACCTGCTGGTGTGTCGCGTGGTCAAATCCGTGGTGTAACTAAGCTAGTATGGAATCCCACTCAGCTAGAGAGAGATGATCTTTATAAAGCTAGTATCAACCCGATCGTCGCAATTCCTGGTCAAGGAACTATGCTTTTCGGTGATAAGACTAACTCGGGTAAGCCATCAGCATTTGATCGAATTAACGTTCGTAGATTGTTTATCACATTGGAGAAGGCTATTAGCACAGCTGCTCGTTCAATGTTGTTTGAATTCAATGATGAATTTACTAGAGCTCAGTTTAAGAATATGGTTGAACCTTTCTTGAGAGATGTTAAAGGACGACGTGGTGTTACAGACTTTAGGGTCGTATGTGATGCTACTAACAATGATGGTGGAATCGTAGATTCTAACCAATTCGTTGCTGGTATATATGTTAAGCCTTCACGTTCTATTAACTTTATCACATTGAACTTTGTAGTTACACGTACTGGTGTAGAGTTCACTGAGATCGCTGGTTAATAAGGAGAATAGATATGAGTATTTTAGGCGTAGATGACTTTAAGTCAAAACTAACAGGTGGTGGCGCAAGAGCTAACCTGTTCAAAGCAACATTAAACTTCCCTAATGGCATTAGTGTAGATAACGAAAAAGCATCTTTTATGTGTAAAGCGGCTTCGTTACCATCTTCGGTGATTGCACCGATCATGGTACCATTTCGTGGTCGGCAGTTACAGATTGCTGGTGATAGAACGTTCGAACCTTGGACTGTTACTATTATCAATGATACTGATATGTCGGTAAGGAATGCTTTTGAAAAATGGATGAACGATATCAACAACCATACTACTGGAGGTGGTGCTACTGACCCATCAACATATATGGCTGATATGGGTATTGATCAGCTTGATAAGGCTGGTAATTCATTGAAGCATTATGATATCGTGGGTGTTTGGCCAACTAACGTTTCTGCAATTGAGCTGTCATATGACACCACAGACACAATTGAAGAGTTTACAGTTGAGCTTCAGGTGACTTATTGGGAGTCATCAGGAATCACTTCATAGTATCATTATAAATAATGTATTATAGGGGAGGGCAATCCTCCCCATTAACTGATATTGTCGTAGAAATAGGTATAAGTAATGGCTGAAATATTTGGATTCACAATTAATCGCAATAAGTCGGAAGTCGAGGATGCCAAGAAGAAATCATTCGTGGCTCCTGAGGATGACGAGGGTGCTCATTATATTGCATCGGCTGGCAATCACTATGGCCAGTATATTGATATTGATGGTGATAAAGCCAAAGACACTAAAGACCTTATTTTAAAATATAGATCAGCTGCTCAGATTACTGAGTGTGATGCTGCTATAGAAGATATCATTAATGAATCGTTAGTTTCAGATTCATTGAAAGGGCCTGTATCATTGTCATTAGACGAGCTTGAGGTATCTAAGACGATCTCTAATAAGATAAGAGATGAATTTGATACTATTATTAAGCTGACTAAGATTAACACTAAAGGTCATGATTTGTTCCGTAAATGGTATGTTGATGGTAGATTATATCATCATATTATAGTTGACGAGAAACAATCTGCTAAGGGTATTCTGGAAGTTAGGTATATTGACCCTACCAGAATACGCAAGGTAAAGGAACTAATAAGAGAGAAAGATCCTAAGTCTCAGAAAGAGATTATAAGGGGTGTTAAAGAATATTATTTGTATCAGACTAATAATATGTTGAATAAGGAGGAGGCACTACAGATCTCCCCAGATGCAATATCTTACGTAACGTCTGGTATGATGGACCCTGAGAGAAAGCGTGTAATTTCTCATATCCACAAAGCATTAAAGCCAGCAAATCAGCTTAGGCTTCTAGAAGATTCCGTTGTGATTTACCGGGTATCACGAGCACCCGAACGTCGTATATTTTATATCGATGTTGGTAACTTACCCAAATCAAAGGCTGAATCTTACCTTCAAGGTATTATGAACAAGTATCGTAATAAGATGGTATACGATGCATCTACCGGTGACATAAAGGATGCTAAGAATCATGTATCAGCACTTGAAGACTTTTGGTTACCTCGTAGAGAAGGTGGCCGCGGTACTGAGATTTCTTCATTGCCTGCTGGTCAGAACTTGGGTGAGATTGAAGATATTGTATATTTCCAAAGGAAATTATATAAATCTTTGAATGTACCTATAGGAAGATTAGAGCAAGAGAATCAATTCTCATTAGGTAGATCTACAGAGATTTCCAGAGATGAAGTTAAGTTTGCAAAATTCATTGGAAGATTACGACTAAAGTTCTCGGAGCTGTTCCTTGGATTATTAAGAACTCAGCTTCTATTGAAGAAAATTATATCATCAGAAGATTGGGAAGAGATGAAGGATGGCATTAAAGTTGCCTTTGAAACTAATGCCCATTTCTCTGAACTTAAAGCTGCAGAAGTATTACGTGAAAGGGTTGATACTCTTACTAATATGGAACAACATATAGGTATTTACTACTCTAGGGAATGGGTGCGTAAAAACGTACTGATGCAGACGGAAGAAGATATTGAGGAACTGGATAAGCAGATCGAAGATGAGAAGGAGTCTGGTGATATAGATGTCTTGGATGCAGATGGTGATGGTGACTTCGATGTTGATGATATCGCATCTGGAGGTGAGGAACAGAAGCCTCTGGTTGTGGAGCCCGATGAAGAATCTGCTAAAGATTAAAAATATATAAATAATGAATAGGTAATAAATATGAATGATGTCAATGATATGATCGGTTTAATCGGTCAGGATGATAAAGCAGGCTCTCAAAGTATGTTTGATGATATACTTAAAGCCAAAGTTTCGGCTGCGTTGGATGCAAAACGCATCGAAGTTGCCTCTAAATTATACGGTGGTGATTCTGCCGAAACCGAAGAAGAACTAGAGGATATCGAAATTGAAGACATTCAAGATGATGACACAGACTCTTAATGAGCTTAAAAATTCATTTAAATTACCAAAGGGTGAGACTGCAGTAACGTCATTTGATATAGGTAAGAAGCCTAATACACATGATGTGCACATAACCCAGAAAGGCCCCAATTTTATAGTGTATGTAGGCAATGAGAAATTAGACACATACAACTCAGAAAAAGCAGCTGTTAAGGCTGCTAAAGATTTCGGCAAATTAATCTAGTAGGGAATACTAATGAAGTTAATTACAGAATATACTGAAAACAATTTGCAAACTATCACCGAGAATGTTGATGGTGAACGGAACGTATATATAGAAGGTATATTCATGCAGGCCGAGAAGAAAAATCGGAATGGTCGAATATACGAAAGAAAAATTTTAATGCCTGCTGTTCAGAGATATGTGAATGAGCAAGTAAATACAGGTAGAGCTGTTGGTGAGTTAAATCATCCAGATGGTCCAACAGTAAACCTGGATAAAGTTTCTCACAGAATTACCGAACTTAATTGGGATGGTAATAACTGTATAGGAAAGGCACTTATCCTTAATACACCTATGGGTCAGATCGTAAAAGGTTTGGTTGAAGGTGGAGTTAGATTGGGTGTTTCAAGTCGTGGTATGGGTAGTCTTGTATCAAAGGGTGGGCATAATTATGTCGCTGAGGATTTTATCCTTAACACCGTTGATATCGTTCAAGATCCTTCTGCACATGATGCCTTTGTAAATGGTATTATGGAAGGAGCTGAATGGTGCTGGAACAATGGAGTTTTAGTACAAGAAGTTGAGAAAATAGAGACTGAAGTTAGGCAAGCGTCTGCGTCTGATTTAAAATCAGGTAATGTGCAAATGAAAGCCTTTAAAGACTTCCTCTCAAAACTTTAACAATATAGGGGTATAATAATTATGTCTAAGAAAGATCTAATTGAAGATCAAGAAGTTGATCAGATCGAAGACATCACTGTTGCAGAACTCCAAAATGATGAAGAGCTCGTTGAAGACGTTGAAGTAGACGAGGAAACTTTGGCTGAAGATTTGGAAGATGAATTAGAAGACGAAGTGGTAACTGAAGAAGAATTAGATGCAGAGGTCGCTAATTACGATTTCTCAGAAGATTTAGATGCACTTACTGCCGAAGAAGCTACATTGTCAGAAGGATTCAAGGGCAAAGCTCAGATCATTTTTGAAGCTGCTATCAAATCGAAGATGGTTGGTGAAATTGATCGTTTAGAAGAAACTTATGCTGAGAAATTGGCAGAAGAAACAGATTCTTTACGTGAAGATCTTACCACTAAGGTTGATGGTTATCTATCATACGTTGTCGAGAAATGGATGGAAGAGAATGAGTTGGCAATTGAAAAAGGTATTCGTACTGAAATTGCTGAAAACTTTATGGCTTCTCTACAAACATGTTTCAAAGAAAATTATATCGAAGTGCCTGAAGGCAAAGAAGATATGTTCGATGAAATGGCAACTAAGGTTGAAAATCTCGAAGAGCAGCTTTCAACAGCTGTGGACGCTAACATCGAAATGAAGAAGGTTACTGCTGAGTTGCAAAGGGATGCTAAATTCCTTGATATCGCAGAAGGGCTTACTGACATTGATGTTGAGAAGTTACGAGACTTAACTAAAGACATTAGCTTTGACAGTGTTGAACAATTCGAAGAAAAGGTTTCTACTATTAAGGAATCATATTTCAAAGAAGCAACATTAGAAGTTATGCAAGATGTGGTTATCGAAGATGAGACTGATGCTGAAGAAGCTGAAGTATCACCAATGATGGCTCGTTACCTTGCAGCAATGAAACAGACACAACAATAACAATTCATAAGGAATACTAAAAAATGTCTATCTTACAAGAAAAATGGGCCCCGGTCCTAAACAGTGACGATGCTGGCGCAATCCAAGATTCGCACCGCAAAGCAGTTACTGCACAAATCCTAGAAAACCAAGAGAAGGCGATGGCTGAAGAGCGCGCTGCATCTGGTTTCGGTGGAATCTCTGAAGCCGCTCCTGCTAACGCTACTGGCGCTTCTGTTGACAATTGGGATCCAGTATTGATCTCTCTAGTTCGTCGTGCAATGCCTAACCTAATGGCCTTTGATGTTGCTGGCGTACAGCCAATGACTGGTCCTACTGGTTTGATCTTTGCAATGAAGTCTCACTACACTAGCCAAACCGGTACAGAAGCTGGTTTCAATGTAGCTGACAACGCCTTCTCTGGTGCTGGTACTGCTCCTGCAGGTACTGTAATGAGCACTACTGTTGGTGAAGGTGTTACACCTGCTGAAATGGCTTTCTCCATCGATAAGACTTCCGTAACTGCCGGTACTCGTGCACTTGCAGCTTCTTACTCAATGGAATTGGCACAAGATCTTAAAGCTATCCATGGTTTGGATGCTGAATCAGAACTTGCTTCTATTCTTACAACTGAGATCCTTGCAGAAATCAACCGTGAACTAGTTCACACAATCAACACTGCTGCTAAGCCTGGTACTACTGGTGGTACTGCTGGTACAATCGACGCTACTGCTACTTCTGGTGACCTAGATGGTCGTTGGAATGTTGAGCGTTTCAAAGCACTTCATCACTTGATCGAGAAAGAAGCTAACGGCATCGCTCTTGATACTAGACGTGGTAAGGGTAACTTCCTAATCTGTTCTGCTGACGTTGCATCTACTCTTGCAGCTGCTTCAATCCTAGATTATACTCCTGCATTGAATGCTAACCTTAACGTTGACGTTACTGGTAATACATTTGCTGGTGTAATCGGTGGTAAGATGAAGGTTTATGTTGATCCATATGCTACTGCAGACTACATGACTGTTGGTTATAAGGGTTCTAACGCTTATGATGCTGGTTTGTTCTATTGCCCATACGTGCCATTAACCATGATGCGTGCACAAGATCAGAACACGTTCCAGCCTAAGATCGGCTTCAAGACTCGTTACGGAATGGTTTCAAATCCATTCACTAGCTTGTCAGCTGACAGCAACGTGTACTACCGTCACAACTTGATTACTAACCTGTAATCATTAACACGGTTTTAATATTGCGATAATAATAATTAAAGCAATATTCTTAGGGAGTCTTCGGACTCCTTTTTTTATGCTTATAAATAGAGGTATAACATGAGGAAATATTACCATGGCAACTCTAACAGACAATAAGAATTATCTAGCTTCAGACTCATTCAAAGTAGTTATATCTAGGAAGGACTATCCCAACCTAGAATATTTCTGTACGTCAGTTATGCATGCAGATGTTAATGTTGGCGAGGCTCCATCACCAGTGCCGCGTCTTGAACATTATGTACCTGGTGATCGTATGGCATTAGGTACTATCACGTGCAGTGTTATATTAGATGAAAATATGAATAGTTATAAGGAGATATACGGCTGGTGTGAGAGCCTTATCAATGGAGGTGCTGAAGATACTGCAGATATAACATTGCAGATATTATCATCAAAGAATAACATAACCACATCAATACACTACAGAGACGCATTCCCCACAAGCGTGTCTAACTTACAATTTACAACCAGTACAAATGAATATATAACATTCGATGTTACATTTAGAATGAGTTACTTTGATATAGAATAGGATTATTATGAATTTAGATGATGTGTTAAGTGAATGGAAAATTGATTCGGAAATTAATGAGATGGCTTTAGATGAAGCGTCTCGTGACAGTGCTAAGCTACACTCTAAGTATTTGGAGATGTTCATGACCTGCAAATTACACCTGAAACGTAAAGAGCTTCAGTTACAGTCCCTTCTCAAATTAAAATGGTTATATTACAATGGTAAGCTTACTGCTTCTGAAATTGAAAATGAGGGCTGGGACTATGATCCATTCAATGGTATGAAAGTGCTGAAAGGTGATATGAACTATTACTATGATGCTGATGAGGATATTCAGAAAGTAGTTATGCAAATAGAGTATCGCAAAGCATTGGTGGATGCATTAAAGGAGATCATGTCTAATATTCAATGGAGACATCAGAATATTGGTAATATGATTAAATGGAGACAATTTGTTAGCGGAGCCTAATTATGTCTGATATAGTTATTAATAATAAAAATTACGTATATATTCACATTGAGTGTGACTACAGTATAGCAAATGAATTAGTGGATCATTTCACATTTTTCGTTCCCGGATATAAATTCATGCCCTCATATAAGAACAAAATGTGGGATGGTAAAATCAGACTATTTAACTCAAGAACAAAGGAATTATATGCCGGATTATATCAGTACGTAGTTGAATTTGCTAATGTGAGAGAATATTCAATCGAGTGCACTGATTCTGATTACTATGGTAGACCTGATACATTTAATGACATTAGTATCGAAGAATGCGAGGCGTACTCAAAGGCATTGAATCTTCGAGCGGGTGTTAATGAAATCACAGCAAGGGATTATCAAATATCTGCATTCCAACATGCATTAGAGAGAAAGAATGCATTACTACTATCTCCCACTGCCTCTGGAAAATCATTAATTATATATAATTTAATAAGGTGGTATTTAGAGCATAAAGACAAGAACATCCTTATCATTGTGCCCACAACATCATTAGTGGAACAATTAGCTTCAGACTTTTCAGATTATTATGGTGATTATTTTAAAACCCATAAGATATATTCAGGTAAGGAAAAGGCTAATTTCGAATCACGAGTTGTGATATCAACATGGCAGTCAATATATAAACTAAAGGCTCCATGGTTCAAAGATTTTGGTATGGTAGTTGGAGACGAGGCCCATCAATTTAAAGCTAAGTCTCTTACTGATATTATGACAAAGCTGTATAATGCAGAGTATAGAATTGGTACTACAGGCACATTAGATGGTGCTGAGACTAATGCACTTACACTTCAAGGTTTATTTGGTCCGATAAAGCAAGTAACGACTACTAAGAACCTAATGGATGATGATGATATCGCTACTCTCGATATTCAAATGCTAATAATGAAATACCCCACAGAAGAATGTAAGGAGTTTGGGAAGAAGACTTATGTAGAGGAAATGGATTATATTGTCCGTCATACTAGACGTAATAATTTTATTAAGAATCTTGCTATAGATCAGGACGGAAACACTTTAGTATTATTTCAATATGTGGCGAAGCATGGTAAGGTACTCTTTGACTTAATCCAGAAGGCTGCACACGAGAAGCGAATGATATTCTTTGTATCCGGAGCTACAGGAGTTGATGATCGTGAAAGAGTTAGAGAAATCACAGAAACCCAGAAGAATGCTATTATTGTGGCGTCGTATGGTGTCTTTTCCACTGGCATTAATATTCGTAATATTCATAATATTATTTTTTCTTCTCCCAGTAAGAGCCAAGTCAGAGTCCTCCAATCGGTCGGAAGAGGATTAAGGAAATCAGATGATAACACTGATACATTCTTATTTGATATTACAGATGATCTTCATCATAAGAAACGTAAGAACTATACTTTAAACCATGGGGCTGAACGTGTTAAGATGTATGCTAAAGAGAAGTTCAAGTATCAAATATATGAGGTGAATATATAGTCTTCTCCCCTCGCCTGACTACATCTTTATTATAACATAGATCAACCAAAAGGTCACGGTTTATTTTAATTATTTTTAAATTAAATAAATACGTGCCATCATATGGGATCTGTGTTATAATATATTATATTAAAAAGAATGGATAGGCTCATATGAAACCAAAAGAGAGAATACATTACGTCAACAACAGAGACTTCTCTAATGCAGTTATGGATTATGTCAAATCTGTAAATGATGCGGAAGAAGCCGGTGAAGATACACCGGTGGTAACTGACTATATTGCAACTTCGTTTATGAAGATATCCGAAGGTTTGTCTCACAGTTACAATTTCTTGCCGTACCCATATCGGGATGAAATGGTGATGGATGCTGTGGAGAATTGCCTACGTGCTATTCGTAACTATAATATTGAAGCAGCGACACGCACAGGCAGACCTAATGCATTCGCATACTTCACACAAATTGCCTGGTTCGCGTTCCTGCGAAGAATTGCCAAAGAAAAACGTCAAAGTGATATTAAGTTCAAGTATATTGAGATGTCTGGATTTGAGGAATTTATTACATCTGACAGTGATGGTGAATATGATACAGCATTTATCGAAGAGCTTAGACAGAAGCTTGATATCGTTCGTTCGGAGAAGCCCGTAGATAAGAAACTATTCGTCCAGCATAAGATATTAAGCCAAGAGAATAAAAAGCAAACAGCCACTCTGGTTGAAGTTGATGCAGAGTAGATCAGCATCCTTATTTGAAGGGTTGTTGAATGTCCTCAGCGGATTTGTATTTTCATTTATCATCTGGATATTAATAGTATCCCCCTTATTTGATATAGAAACTACCATGTCTGATAATTTTGGTATCACAGCTATCTTCACCATATTCTCATTGATCCGGTCATATGCTTGGCGCCGGTTATTTAATTATTTCAGCATGAGGTCTTAATAATGAAGCTTGCTATACTCAATGATACTCATTGTGGTATTCGAAATTCTTCTGATATTTTTTTAGATTATCAGGAGAGTTTCTATTCCGAAGTATTCTTCCCGTATTGTATTGAACATGATATCAAGACTGTATTGCATCTTGGTGATTATTATGATCATCGTAAGTTTGTTAACTTTAAAGCACTGAATCACAACCGAGCAATATTCCTAGAACCTCTCAAGAAGAATGGTATGATAATGGATATTATTCCAGGCAACCATGATGTGTTCTATAAGAATACTAATGAGTTGAATTCACTCAAAGAGTTACTGGGTTATTATATCAATAATGTCAATATCATTATGAAACCTACTGTCATGAAGTATGGGTCATTAGATATGGCATTGGTGCCATGGATAAATTCATCTAACTATTCTGAGTATGTTAGTTGGATTAAGTCATGCAAGGCTAGTGTTCTTGGTGCTCATCTTGAGTTGAGTAATTTTGAAATGATGAGAGGTGTTGAGAATCATTCTGGAATGTCTGCAGATCTATTCTCACATTTCGACACTGTATTATCTGGCCATTATCATACTAAGTCATCCAAAAATAATATCCATTACTTGGGATCACAGATGGAGTTTTATTGGAATGATGCAGACGACCCTAAGTATTTCCATGTACTTGATACAGAAACGCTTGAGCTCACAGCAGTAAGAAATCCGAAACGCATGTTCTATAAGCTTAATTGGGATGATGGTTGTGATGATGATATCTCAGATATTGCAGATAAGTATGTAAAGATCGTTGTGAACACCAAGACTGATCCTTATCTATTCGATAAGTTTGTTGATGAAGTATCTGCATATTCACCGCACGAACTTAAAATTGCTGAATCGTTTGATGAGTTCTTAGGATCTAATGTAGATGATACTAGTATATCTGTAGATGATACTCCAACTCTACTTAATGATTATGTCGATGCTGTTGATACTGAATTGAATAAAGATCGCATTAAGGGTGTTATTAAGTCCTTGTATGTAGAAGCTTCTAATATGGAAATTGTATGATAACGTTTAGAAAGATTACCTGGAAGAATTTCTTATCCACAGGTAACAATGAAACTGTCGTTCAGTTAGACCGTGCTCCAACGACTCTGATTATCGGTAGTAATGGATGCGGTAAGTCTACGTTGACTGATGCCATTTCATTCGCATTATTTGGAAAACCCCATCGAGATATTAATAAACCTGCATTATTGAACTCTATCAATAAACGTGATTGTTTAGTCTCAGTGACGTTTGATATAGGTAAGCATAATTTTATTATCAATCGCGGCATAAAACCTAATGTGTTTGAGATTTGGCAGAATGGTCATATGATCAACCAAAGCTCTAATACACGAGATTATCAGAAGTATCTGGAACAGAATGTTCTTAAACTAAATCATAAATCATTTCATCAAATTGTGGTTTTGGGTTCATCTTCATTCGTACCATTCATGCAGTTGAAGTCATCACATCGCCGCGAGGTTATTGAGGATCTCCTTGATATTAATATATTCTCAAAGATGAATCTTATATTGCGTGAGGAATCAGCACGTGGTAAAGAATCCCTGAAATTAATTGACCATGAACTTGATATCAAAGTATCTAACATATCAATGCAGGAGAAGTATATCCGTGATATGGCTAAGATCAGTTCTGGTATTATATTGAATAAACGAAACGAACTCAATAAGCTCGAGGATATGACTCAAAGTATTACTGATGCTATAGTATTGCTTGATGCTGATGTAGATAAGTATGATACTGCAACAGATGATATTCTATCCAAGCTAATGGATGATAGGAATGTACACACCACCGATTTGAATGTATTGAAGCTTCAATTAAAAGCACTTATGAAAGAATCTAAGTTCTATACAAACAACGACAATTGTCCGTCATGCACTCAGGCTATAGATACAACTTTACGTAAGGGTAAAATTAAATCTATCAATGTAACTGCTGCTGATGCCCTTGCGAACAAGGCTTTATTGGAATCGAAATACGATGAAGCGTCTGGTGCAATCGAAGCTGTGACTAACCAACTAGCAAATAAACGCCAACTGAATGAACAGATACGCACCAAACATGCTGAGCTCAAGCATATAAATGCTAGTATTAAATCATTACGAGATGATTTGGATCACGCTCAAACTGATAGTGTGGATCTAGACTCAGCTAAGGGTGAACTTGATGTTCTACAGACAGACAAGAATGCATTATCAGAGCGTAGATATAATATGCTTGACGATGCTGCATATCGTGTAGTAATTGCCGAGATGTTAAAAGATACTGGAATTAAGACTAAAGTCATTAAGGAATATCTACCTATAATGAATAGCCTGATCAACAGTTATCTACAGACATTAGACTTCTTTGTGTCGTTCAACTTAGATGAAAATTTCGATGAATCTATCAGATCACGACATAGGGATAACTTTTCATATGCATCGTTCTCAGAGGGGGAGAAAGCACGTATTGACCTGGCATTGCTATTCACTTGGCGTCAGATAGCACGCATGAAGAATTCTACAAACACCAACTTACTGATATTGGATGAAACATTTGATTCATCTATGGATGAAGATGGTATGGAGAATCTTATGAAAATTTTAAACACCTTAGATAGCGATTCCAATGTATTTGTGATATCACACAAAGGTGAGATCTTAGATAGTAAATTCAGACATAAGATTGAATTCATCAAAGAGCATAACTTTTCTAAAATAAAGGCGTGATATAACATCAAATCTATGTTATAATATATGTACATATTATGAAAATACAGCGGAGAAATAATGAAATTATCAAACGACACAATATCAATCCTAAAGAACTTTGCATCGATTAATTCGAACTTAGTGTTCCGGGAAGGCAATTGTATTAAGACTATATCAGAGGCTAAGAACATTATGGCATCTGCTAGTATCGAAGAACTCATTCCTATGGATTTTGGTATCTATGATATGGGCGAATTCCTATCTGTATTAGATATGATGGATGATCCTGAAATTGCTATCGAAAAGGATCGCATTAACATTTCATCATCCAACCAACGAGTACAGTACTTCACAGCTCCTGAGAATATATTGACATCTCCTAGTAAAGATATCAATATGCCAACACCAGAGGTTGCATTTAATCTCAGCAATTCTGTAATAAGTTCACTAAAACGTGCAGCATCTACATTTGGCGTCGATGATGTTGTTATTCGATCTGATGGAGGTCCTATCCATATTGATGTCACATCCAACGATAATCCAACATCTAATGTATATACTGTCTGTATCGATCAAAGCTCAGATGACCCTTTCCGTGCTGTGTTCAATATCAACAACTTTAGGTTCATGCCTGGAGATTATGTAGTTAATGTATCTTCTCGTTTAATCTCAACATTCCAGTGTAAGGAAGAACGCCATGGTATCCTATATCACGTCGCATTAGAGAAGAATTCGACGTTTGGAGAGTAGAATTATCGTGACATTTTCGTCACAATATATTATAATATATGTGTAGTTTAAAATTAATTAAAGTGAGTAATACATTATGAGCACCAATCTGATCATCCCATCTTCACCTGCAGACCGTAAGAAAATCCGTGACGCTATGAATGAAATTTCACATTCATATACCCGCATCGCCGCTGAGAAGGACTTCATCAAAGAAGCGATTGACGTTCTAGAAGATGATCATGATTTACCGAAGAAGTACCTACGTAAAGTTGCTACTGCATATCACAAGCAGAACATCACCGAGACTACAGAGGTGGTCTCAGATGTAGAATCGTTATATGACGCATTGTTCTCGTAAGATATAACTTTATACTTAGATAGTCTAGGAAATGTGTTGACTTCTCTTGCGATATTTGATATAATATATGTGTAGATTAAAATTAATTAAAGTGAGTAATACATTATGAGCACCAATCTGATCATCCCAACTGAGTACCACGTATCTAGATTTTCTTCTGTAATGGTGATTAAGGACAATGCAAAAGATATTGCTTATCAGGTTTACAATAAAGTTTCTGGCTTAATGCTTTGCAGCGATGCCGATCATGTAGAGCCTATTAACTTTAAATCCTACAACGCTGCTAAAGAGCAAGCGTTATTCCTTAGGAATCACTACCTAGCACTAGGCGGCTAGCGGGTTAAGAATGTACTTATAACTTTATTATTTATTATGGAGCATCACATGACATACTCAGACGTTAAAAAAGCATGGTATAACGAATCATTTGACCTAGTACTAGCCACTCAAGCACAGATTAGCAAGCTAGAGGCGGAGATGGAAAAGAATGGAGACTGGCATGGTGTGGATTGGTTACAGTCTCGCTACGATGACTTTAAGGAAGAGATGATGGAGATTACCAACGCATGTATCACTGGGTTTCAATCTTAGGACTCACTACCTAGCACTAGGCGGCTAGCGGGTTAAGAATGTACTTATAACTTTATTATGGAGTATTTGAATGAATGATTTTCTCTGGGTTGAAAAATATAGACCCAAGTTAATAGAAGATTGCATCTTAGAGAATGATCTTGGTAAGACGTTTGAAGATATAGTAAGTTCGGGTAATGTACCTAATATGATCTTATCAGGCACTGCTGGTGTGGGTAAAACTACAATAGCGCGTGCCATCTGTAATACATTGAAGCTCGACTATATTATAATTAACGCATCTGAATCTGGTAATATCGAAACATTGCGTACCACCATTAAACAGTTTGCTTCAACAGTATCATTGCAAGGTGGCCTTAAAGTGGTTATCCTAGACGAGGCTGACTATCTAAATGCTCAAAGCACCCAGCCAGCATTACGTGGATTCATTGAAGAGTTCTCGAGTAATTGTAGGTTTATATTAACATGTAATTTTAAGAATCGTATCATCGAACCATTACATTCAAGATGTTCAGTATTTGAATTCAATACATCTAAGAAAGTTATGGCCACTCTTGCATCCAGGTTCATGAAGCGATTACAATTCATCTTAGATCAAGAAGGTGTAACTTATGATAAAAAAGTTATTGCTAATCTTATTATTGCTCATGCTCCAGATTGGCGTAGGGTCATTAATGAGTGCCAGCGGTATGGTGCCAGCGGAACTATTGACACCGGTATCTTGGTTGATATTGGTTCTGATGCTTATAGTAATCTTATCAAAATTCTGAAGTCTAAAGATTTCACTAAGATGCGTAAGTGGGTCGGTGAGCATTCTGATACAGAACCTCATGTATTATTTCGTAGGTTATATGATACCATGTCTGATTATCTCACTCCTAATAGTATACCTCAAATTGTATTACTTCTGGCGGAGTATCAATATAAAAATGCATTCGTGGCTGATCATGAACTGAATACTGCTGCATGCTTAACTGAAATAATGGCTAGTGGAGAGTGGAAATGACAAAGGCGATTATATATGACTACGAGACATTGGGTACTGATGGTAACACTGACGTTATATTATCACTAGCGGCCCTAGAGTTTAATATAACACCTGATATGAATTATGATTATAATGACCTGGTTGCTAACGCAAAGCATATTAAATTTAATGTTGAAGACCAGGTAAAAAATTATGGCAGGACTATAAATAAAGATACGGTCTTGTGGTGGTCAGAACAGGGCGAATCTGCAAAGAAGATATTGAAGCCATCAGCTGATGATCGACCGCTACATGATATTTTAGAATTCTTTGGGCAATTTGATTTTAATAAGACACGGTATATAATCACCCGAGGTGATATGGATCCATTATTCACTAAGAGCTTTTATGAACATTACCGCCTGCCTCTTCCTTATGCATATTATAAGTGGCGGGATTCTCGCAGTTTAATTGATGGTTTATCAGTATGGCAGATTGCAGATAACTTCAGTCCTAGGCTACCATCAAATACACCTGTTATTGTACATGATGCTCGATATGACATAGCATTAGATGTTATCCGCATTCAACAGTGCTTTGCATTATAGGGGGGTGTATGAATACAATACAAGATATTACAATTTCAGAACATGTACGTGGTGATTTATCAGCAACGGTGATGTTGTCGCGTATTGGTTTTTTCTATATTGAATATAAAGATACTGACGGCAATATTATCGATACTGTAGACTTTCCTGGTGCTACTAAAATGCATGTCCAAGAGATTGCTTCTGACTGGGCTGCTGATGGTAAGATATTACTATGCGAGTAGGATTCACTGCTAGTGCATTTGATATGCTCCATGCCGGACATATCATGATGCTACGGGAAGCGAAGGAACAATGTGATCATCTCATTGTGGGATTACAGATTGATCCTTCGCTAGATCGTCTTGAGAAACATAGTCCTATACAATCTGTTGTGGAGCGCTATATTCAATTATCTGCGGTATCTTATATCGATGAGATTATTCCTTATGAAGATGAAGAGCAATTAAAAGATATACTCGAAACATTCAAGATTCATGTACGAGTGTTAGGTGAAGAATATAAGCATATTGAATTCACTGGTAAGGATCTCTGTATGGAATTAGGAATCGAGTTGTATTATAATAGTAGGCAACATAAGTTCTCTTCTTCCGATCTACGTCACAGATTAATGAAAACAGATTAAGGTATATGATGAATCCATTTGATTATGTTAAGGCTGTAAGTTATAGTAAGAAAGACATTATGGTTGATGATATTGCTGAGAAAGCATATACACCTTATATTGTTAATAGAGCATTATCATATCATTTGGATACTATATTATTATCCAATGAGATGAACATTAACCACAACATCGACAATCGTCTTCAATTTGATTTTTATATAAATAGCATTAAGAAGAGAAATCGCTTTTCTAAATGGCATAAGGTGATCGATAATACCGATATTGATATTATTATGAAATCCTTTGATTATAATAAAAAACGTGCTGAAGAGGTATTATCTTTATTAGATAAATCTCAGATCAAAGCATTGAAAGATAGGATGTATACTGGTGGAAAACAATAATGTGGAATACGTAGAATGGACTCCAGCACATATGCTAGAGGTAGTACTAAGCGAACCAGATGACTTTTTGAAGATAAAAGAAACACTCACTAGAATTGGCGTAGCCTCGTCTGTGGATAGGAAACTATTCCAGTCATGCCATATTCTACACAAACAGGGAAGGTACTTCATTGTACACTTCAAAGAATTATTTTTATTAGATGGTAAAGGGTCTAACCTAAGTAAAAATGATATGCAGAGGCGTAATTCAATTACAATCCTGCTTAGTGATTGGGGTCTACTAGATATAGTAGATACTAGTCAATCTCTAGACACAGCACCTCTCAAACAGATAAAAATAATTGCTCATAGAGAGAAGTCTGAATGGGAACTGTGTCCCAAATACAATATAGGGAGTAGTTAGCTCTATATTGTTAATAGGTGCCTAATACTGGGCCTAAAATAACCTTGCTTAATTGGAGGCAACAATATGACTAATACGAAATTTATACACACATATCCCCGAGCGGCATTTTTAGGGTTCGATCATCTTTTTGATCAACTTGAAAAGGTGCACTCTAAAGCTAATAACTCTGGATACCCACCACATAATGTAATCAAAGAATCTGATACAAAATTTATCATTGAAGTTGCAGTTGCTGGTTTCAATGAACAGGATCTTGCCGTTGAGTTGAAAGATGGTTTTTTACATATCACTGGAGACATGGGCATGAAAGATGCCGAGGACATTGCTGAATATATTCATAAGGGTATTAGTTCCAGGAAATTTTCTCGAACAATCCGACTGTCGGAACACGTAGAGGTGAATGGAGCAGAACTTAAGAATGGCATTCTCGTAATTCAGTTAGAGAACGTTATTCCTGAAGAATTGCGTCCCGTTAAAATACCAATTAACGGAGGACATAATAATGCGCAGACTCTTAATGAAGGCCGCATCTGACCGCAAAGTGCGTAAAGCATCTGACCGAGAAGAAACTAGATTATTGCAACTTGCTGAGTTGCTGAGCCATGAATATCCACAGGGTACTTCTAAGCACTACATAGCAATGCAGCTAAGACGTAATCGATAATATAATAGTCCACTTCGGTGGACTTTTTTTGCTTATAGGGTTGCCATTATACTCGTTTTGATGTATAATACATAATAGATAATGAATTGGGGTGATGATGGAATTTTATACATGCGTTAACAGGTACGGCAATCAGATACTGTATCGCGGATATGAAAATGGTCGACGTGTCTCTAAACGGGTTAAATATCAACCAACATTATTCCTACCAGACCCTTCAGGTGAATATACTCTATTCGAACCAGGTAATGGAGCTATATCACTCTCTCCCAAGAAGCTTCCTAGTATGGGTGAAGCCAAAGATTATATAGACGCCTTTGGTGGCGTGTCTGGCTTTGAAGTTCATGGTATGACTAACTATATAACCCAATTCATTTCAGATGAATTTCCTGACAATATTGAATTTGATATCGATCGTGTTAATGTATGTTCGTTGGATATTGAGGTACATGCAACAGAAGGTTTCCCTAACCCAGATGATGCTGCATTCCCTATTAATGCAATCACAGTAAAGCACTCTACAAACGATCAGTTCTATACTTGGGGATTGGGTGATTTTGATCCTGCTGAATCTGAATTTGATGTGGTGTATTTTAAATGTGCAGATGAACGTCAACTACTGAAGAGCTTCTTACTACACTGGGAAAGTCCTATCAATGTTCCTGATATCATTACTGGATGGAACGTTAAATTATTTGATATGCCGTATATCATTAACCGTATAGAACATGTATTGGGTGAAGGGCAGGCTAGTCGATTATCGCCGTGGAAGCAGTTAAGGGAGAAGACCATTACATTTATGGGTCGCCCAAATAACTTCTACAACATTTTCGGTATTCAGATACTTGATTATATGGATCTATTTAAGAAGTTTGCTATGCAGTATGGTAACCAAGAATCATATAAACTTGACCACATAGCTCATGTTGTGTTGGGTGAGAATAAATTGGATTACTCTGAATATGGCAATCTTGTTAATCTTGCAAATGAGAATCATCAGAAGTTTATTGAATATAACATCAAAGATACATACTTACTACCACGTATGGAAGAGAAGCTTGGCCTCATTTCAGTAGTTATGATGGTAGCCACTACTGGTGGTGTTAACTTCGAAGATGCATTTGGTACTGTTGGTATATGGGATGCTATCATATACCGGAGATTATTGGAATCCAAGCAAGTACCTCCTGCTAAGCGAAACAACTTCAAAGTCCCATATGTCGGTGGATATGTTAAAGAACCCCAGACAGGTATGCATGATTGGGTAGCATCATTTGACGTTAACTCACTATATCCTAACATCATCATTCAATATAACATGTCTCATGAGACTATCCGATCTGATATATCAGAACCATCATTCTCTACCGAGGCTCTATTGAATGAGGAAGTTGCACCTGAATATGACCTTCCTTGCGTTGCCAATGGAACATATTTTGATAATAGTAAAACAGGACTTATCCCCCAGATCATTATCGACATCTATGCTGATCGTAAGAAAGCCAAAGCGCTTATGCTGCAGGGTGAGAGGGATCTGCAGCAGGTGGCTGATCCTGTAGAACGCATTAGGCTTGAGCAGTTAGTCAATACTAATAAATCCAAACAAATGTCACAGAAGATTTTATTGAACTCTTTATATGGTGCCATGGCAAACGAGTACTTTAGATACTTTGATATAAGAATCGCTGAAGGTATTACTACTACAGGACAGCTTATTATCAAATGGGCTGAACGTTCTATGAATACTTTCATGAACAGGGTTGTGGGTAATAAAGAACCTAAAGATTATGTAATCGCCATTGATACTGACTCTGTATATCTATCCATGACTGATATCATAAATAAATTTAATCCCAAGAATCCGGTAGACTTCCTTGATACTATTTGTGGTGGAAAGTTCAAAGATACTTTATCTAAGGATCATGATAGGCTATATGATCTGACTAACGGTTATATGCATCGCATTGAGATGGATCGTGAAGTTATTGCAGACCGTGGAATATGGACAGCCAAGAAGCGTTACATATTAAATGTATTAGATGACGAGGGAGTTCGATTAAAGGAACCTAAGATCAAGGTTATGGGTATCGAAGCTGTTAAGTCATCTACTCCTATGGTATGTCGCGACGCACTCAAAGCCACCTTCAAGTTGATTATGAAGAACACGGAAGAAGATGTGCAACAGCATATTGCAGACTTCAAGAATAAATTCTGTAAGATGGCTGCTGAAGAGATTGCATTTCCTCGTGGCTGTAATAAGATAGACGACTATAAAGACCCTGATACAATTTACCGTAAAGGCACACCAATCCAGGTTCGCGGTGCATTAGTATATAATGATATGCTCAAACTGAAACGTCTATCTAAAAAGTATGAGCTCATTCATGCTGGTGATAAAGTTAAATTTGTTTATATGAAACTCCCCAATCCCATAAAGGAGAACGTTGTTTCATTCCCAAATATATTACCGAAAGAGCTTGACTTGTCATCGTATATAGATTATAATATACAATTCGAGAAGGCTTTCCTGAGTCCCATCGAAAATATTTTGAATATGATTGGATGGGATTCTGAACCTCGAGCCAGTCTAGAAGATTTTTTTATGTAGGTGAGTATGTTTGAATTAACTATATTTGAATCTGCGTTTGACAACAAGACCCATCGACGCATGAGTACATTAGACTGGACTGGCTTCGTTAATATATTACAGCAACTTTCTGAGATGCCTGGATATAAACCCAAGACCGGTGAGTGGAAGAAAGGATCATCCTTAATTTCACCAGCAGTATATAAGGAAGGTTCTACCAGAAGCAATAAGAGTGTTGTTAAATGGGCCCGCTGGGCTGCATTAGATGTGGATGACTATGAAGGCACATTCGAAGAAGTTATGGATAAGTATAAAGACTATGTGTATATATGCTACTCCACAGCATCGTCAACACCCGAGCATCCTAAATTCAGGGTCGTCTTTCCGTTAACTGCTGACATACCTCATGATAATATAAAGCATTTCTGGTATGCCATCAATAAACATTTCGGTGAGATTGGAGATCCCCAGACTAAAGATATGAGCCGTATGTACTATGTACCTGCAGTATATCCTGATGCTCATAACTTCTTTATTAATCATGATACCGGATCTGTGATAAACCCAGAAGCTTTGATGGTTAAGTATCCATGGGAAGATAATACTAAATTATCATTCTTTGATAGGTTACCTGAATCAATGCAGAAGTCATTGATTGCACGGCAGAAAGAGCAGATGACTAATAATCTGATTCGATGGAATAATTACAGGGATTGTCCATTTGTTAATAAGAAGCTCGTTGCTCAGTATGCTAATATATCTGCGGCTGGGTGGTATCATACCATGTATAAGATAATGGTGTCTATAGCAACTTCTGCGTTGTATCGTAAATATCCAATAACATCCAATGAAATTGCTACTCTATGTAGGGAGATTGATAGAGATAACGGAGACTGGTATGGGTCAAGACCTTTTGAAATTGAAGCCGATCGGGCAATTGAATATGCATATAAAACTATAGGTATAGTATGAGAATATTAGTAACAGGTGCGGCCGGATTCATTGGGTTCAATCTCTGCATGGAATTATCAAAACATCATGAGGTCTCTGGTATAGATTTTTATGAATCAGATCCATTAAAGATCACCAGGACAAATCTACTCATAGGTAAGTGTGATATTCAACAAGTTGATATTATGCACGATGAATTACCAAACTTACATAATATCGATCTGGTAATACATCTTGCTGCTATTGCAGATGTTATGAGATCCATATCACACCCAACCGATTATTATAACGTGAATGTTATAGGCACTCAGCGAATTATTGATGCTGTATCTGTTTATAATATTCCTGTAATTTATGCATCGTCATCATCTGTATATTCAGGCAATGAGTGTTCATATGAATCGCCATATAAAGAATCTGATATGTTGGGCATGCCCACCAATCCGTATGCGATGTCCAAGTATGTAAACGAAAGCCAATTCAAACAGGCGTCCATACAGAGTTGGGGTTTGAGATTCTTCACTGTATATGGTGATTGGGGACGCCCAGAGCAGGCGTTATGGAAATTCACAGAAAGTGTTATCAATGATACAGGATTAGTATTAAGAGGTGATGGTGAGTATCTTAGAGACTTTACCCATATTGATGACCTGGTTCAGGCCATTGTATGTGTAATCGATAATAAGCCGACAGAAGATATTATTAATGTGGGGTCTGGTGTCGCAACATCAACATCTGATATGGTTCGGTATATCTCTGATCATCTAGAAACCAGCACTGATATATCATTGGAGGGGTATAATGAATATGAAAGTATCATGACACTATCTGATAACTCTATATTGGAATCGTATGGGTGGCGCGCCCACATTGATATTAATGATGGAATATGTAAATTTATTGACTGGTATCAGGAGAGTGGGTATGGATCCTAAGATTGCAATTATAGGTAATGGTTTTGTAGGTGCTGCATGCAGTAGAGGGTTTAAGTCCCTATCACAGTATATCATCGACCCAATAACACACCCGGACAATACTTATAAAGGCCTGTATGATTTCAACCCCCAATTCATATTTGTATGTGTTCCTACACCAATGGCTGTGGGTGGTGGTATTGATGTCTCAGGACTAGTAGAGTCAGTAGGTAGCATTGATTGTCCCAATGCAGTCATTGTTATTAAGTCTACAGTTATTGCTGATATTATCAACGATATTTATGAGGATTATGACAACGTTGTATATAACCCAGAGTTTCTAAGAGAACAGTATGCTGATTATGATTTCGAGAACCCTACAATCCGAGTTATGGGTGGTGATATTCATAATACAGTAGCTCTCAGGAATCTATATAACGATCATACATCCTCACAAATCGTTTCATGTCACCTCACTGACGTCCGTACCGCATCATGGATTAAATACTCTGCTAATGCATTCCTTGCGATGAAGGTGACATTCTTTAATCAGATGCAGGATGCGTTCACTGGAGATGATTGGCCCACTTTCACTCGTGCTATGTCTGCAGATCCTAGGATTGGTGTGACACATACTCAAGTGCCTGGCCCTGACGGGCGACGTGGTTATGGCGGTGCATGTTTCACTAAAGATATCAATGCACTTAATCATCACTACGACATACCACTCTTAGAAGAAGTTTCAAATATCAATCGAGAATATCGCAGTTGTTATGATCCAAGTGAAAGGGAAATATCACAGAAAGTTGTGTACTAATTGGCGAAAGTATGTTATAATATAAATATCAAACAAACATGAGGTATACATCACATGTCCATAATGGATAAACTAAAAAAGAATTCGAAAATCAAGGCAACTGATGTCTTATCAGATTCTAAGATTTTTAAAAATACAGCCATAGTACAGACACCGGTACCTATGATTAACGTGGCATTATCTGGTAATATTGATGGTGGTCTTACGGCGGGTCTTACTGTATTAGCAGGGCCTTCTAAGCATTTTAAGACCTCTTTTGCATTGCTAATGGCGGCAGCTTATTTAGATGCGGATCCAGAGGCTATTGTGTTATTTTATGATTCTGAATTCGGATCCCCCCAATCGTACTTTGAATCGTTTGGCATTGATGCTTCTCGGGTCTTACATACACCTATCGCGAACGTAGAGGAATTGAAATTTGACATCGTTGCTCAGTTAGAAGAGGTTGAGCGTAAGGATAAGATCATTATCATAATCGATTCCATCGGTAATTTGGCGTCTAAGAAAGAATTGGAAGATGCTAAATCTGAAAAATCAGTAGCAGATATGTCAAGAGCAAAGGCCCTGAAGGGATTGTTCCGTATGGTGACCCCATACCTTACTATGAAAGATATTCCTATGTTGGCTATCAACCACACATATCAAGAGATTGGATTATTTCCAAAAGCGATTGTTTCTGGTGGTACTGGTATCTACTATTCTGCAGATAATATTTGGATCATCGGACGCCGCCAGGAGAAAGTTGGTACAGATATCAGGGGATATCATTTTATTATCAATGTGGAGAAATCACGATTCGTTAAAGAGAAATCCAAAATTCCTATCTCAGTTACATGGGATGGTGGCATTGAAAAGTACTCGGGACTATTGCAGGTTGCATTAGGTGGTAACTATGTAGCTAAACCATCTAATGGGTGGTATCAATTGGTTGATAAGGATACTGGTGAGCTTGTTGGTGCTAAATATCGCGAGAAAGATACTCTTAGTGGCTCTTTCTGGGATCCTATTTTCAACGGCACCGACTTTAAAGAATTTATTAAGAGTTATTATACTATCGCATGTAAGCCGATGCTAGATGGAGATATCGATTTTGAGTAAATTTTATGATATAGTATCTATTGAGGATAATGATGAACATTGGGCTATTGAGATTACAGATACTGATAGTGATTATTTCGGCGTACAGGCGATCATAGGTAAAGTATCAGCTGAAGTTATAGACGAGGATCAAGCCAAGCTTTCCTACGTATTTGATGTCGTGAATAATCCTCGTGGTATTGACGTTAATGGCATAGGCCTTTATAATATACTAGGTGAGGCCTTGGAAGACATTTTATATGATGCATTAGATAGTGGTGAATATCGACTAGGAGATAAAGTTGAATCTTGAGCAACTGATAATCAGAAACCTCTGCATGAATGATGAATATACCCGTATGGTAATTCCATTCATTAAGAGTGAATATTTCGAAGGCGTTGCACGTAATGTGTTTGATGATATTGTCAATTTTGTGAATAAGTATAATAAGTTACCCACAGCAGAGACTCTTCTAATAGAGCTTGATGGCGGTGATTATAGTTCAGCTGTTGAGTTATTAAAGGCAGACGTTGAACCTGTTGAGAAGGATTGGCTGGTTGATTGCACCGAGAAGTGGTGCCAGGACAGGGCACTTCACCTTGCTGTACTTGAATCAATTGAAATCATCAACGGCGCTCACGATGATCTAAGTAAGGATGCTATGCCTGATCTACTTCAAAAGGCATTATCGGTGACGTTTGATACCTCGGTTGGTCATGATTATATTGACAATGCTGAAGATCGTTTTGAATTCTATAATGCTGAAGAGACAAGAGTTCCGTTTGATTTGGAATACTTTAATCAGATTACTAAGGGTGGGTTGCCTAATAAATCACTAAGTGTTATCCTTGCTGGTACTGGTGCTGGTAAATCCTTATTCATGTGCCACAACGCAGCATCTTGTCTGTCTATGGGTAAGAACGTTTTATATATTACTATGGAGATGGCAGAAGAGAGGATAGCAGAACGTATAGATGCTAATTTGATGAATGTTGATATCGGCCGGCTATCTACGTTGGATCATGATATATTCATTAATAAGGTGTCTAAGATTTCTGCGAAGACTAATGGGCATTTGATCGTTAAGGAGTATCCTACAGGTTCGGCACACACTGGGCATTTCAGAGCATTGTTATCTGAGATTAAATTGAAACGTAATATCGTCCCTGATATTATCTTCATCGATTATCTTAATATATGTTCATCTGCGCGCATGAAGGGAATGGGTGGGTCCATTAACTCTTATACATATATTAAAGCTATAGCTGAAGAGATTCGTGGATTGGCCGTAGAGTTCAACGTTCCTATCATGACTGCGACTCAGGTTAACCGAGAAGGATTTGATTCTTCTGATGTCGATCTTACTAATACATCTGAGAGTTTCGGATTACCAGCAACAGCAGATTTAATGTTTGCATTGATCACCAATGAAGAGTTGGAAGGCCTCAATCAGATTATGGTTAAGCAGTTAAAGAATCGATATAATGATCCTGGTATCAATAAGCGGTTTGTTATCGGTGTTGATAAATCGAAGATGAAGTTGTATGATGTTGAATCGTCTGCACAAACATTAGTGGGTCAGCCCCAACAGAATGTCACACCACAGGCTCTAATGGAAAATAAGTTCAATGGATTCAAGTAATATGATCTGGTTCGATTTACTTCTGATTGCGATTACTGCTATATACTTCTATAGGATAGGTCTTAGCACTGATATTGAAGTTGAGATTGAAGTTGAGAGTTACAATGCGGGTGTCGCAGAAGGTGTTGCTGGGACACTTAAAATCATGGAAGAGCAGAATGTTATAAGACGTAATAAGGACAATACCGATTATGAAATGCCATTGAAAGTGTGGTATGAAGATGATAGTCCAGAGATGGATAATTAATTAAATGAATGGTGGATAATATGTTCAGGTCCTTTTTTAGAGAGACTGGGTTTTTCTTAATAATATTAATTATAGTTTCCGCTAGCCTTGGTGGCTATGCATACTATACTTATATCGACACTCAAAAAATATCACACGGGGATAGCGTCACTTGGTTTGATGAAGAGGTTGAAGAAAAACACCTAACACTAAAGAAGATATCAGATACATTATATTCACTGACTGGTTCCGTCGGGATCGATGATTGTAAAGACATTGTACCACAACTCCCAACAAATACACCATTTGCCCTTATCCTAGAGAGTCCGGGTGGAGTCCTCGCAGAGGGTGCATGTCTGGCTTCTCACATCAAATTGCGTAATGTTATCACCATTGTAAGAGATACTCCTGTATTGGACGAAAATGGTGATATTATGTACACGCCTGGATTGGTATATGAAAAATCACAGGAAGCTCTTGGTAAGGAAGTTGATGATCCCAGAATAGTCTGTGCATCCGCTTGCTCACTTATGTTTATTGCTGGTGACGTTAGATACCTAATAGGTGATGTGTGGTTGGGTATCCACGGACCAAGAACACCAGAAGAATCCTTAGGGATGATAGGTAAGCGTGCACTAGAAGCTTCTGCATATAGAACAGCTGGATCGCTTCTGAAACTATTAGACCATCTTGGTGTAACAAATAAAGAAGTTCAGAGAGCCTTTATAATTATTCCCGGCACGAGTATGTATTGGCTTAACCCTCTTGATTGGAAAGCTACGCCTGCTCTACGTGAACTAGCTACCCACTATAGAGATTTTTGGGACTATACAGGTGAAAATGTAATGTCTGGATTGGAGAGGTAGATTATGTTAAAGTCTTTTTTTGGAACTATGAATCGGGCATTTTATGCATGGGCCATGTTAGCTGTCTTGATGGCAATCTCATGGTATACGGTTCAAATATTAGTATTTTATAATGCATGGAATCGAGAGATTTATGATATTATCCAATCATTACAAGAAGAGAGGTTTTGGACTCAGTTCATATCATTTGATGCTGCTAGATTCACAGACCTATTATTATTGGTTGAGGATACCAAACCATCATTTGTTGAGATTATAGTACTATATACGCCTATAGCCACGTATGCAGTATGGCAGACCCAACGATATTGCTTCGCATGGCGAGAGGCAAATACCCACCACTATCTTACGCGATGGGAACGATGCCCAGCTAAAATTGAAGGTGGTTCGCAGCGGATTCAAGAAGATTTAATGATCTTTGGTAAGACATTGCAAGGACTGTTTACTGGATTCTTCTCTGCAGTATTAGTATTATTTGCATTCCTTCCTATACTATGGGAACTATCAGAAGGCCTCCCTGTATGGAACGGTGAGATTATTCCTGGATTCTTAGTATGGGTGGCATTGGGTGTATCCCTCGGCGGAACACTGATATCAGTAATTCTTGGTTGGAAATTACCTAAGCTGGAATACAATAACCAGGTAGTTGAGGCTAAGTTTCGTAAGCAATTAGTATTCTCGGAAGATGATTTTGCATATAGATCGACAGCCATGCTGTTCCCTATGTTCACATCAATCAAGAGAAACTACTATAGGTTATTTAATTGGTATATGGGATTTGGTGTATGGCAAACTGCATTCGGTTTATGTGTAGGTAATATAGCATTAATCGTCTTAGCACCCTCATACTTCCAACAGTTAATTACGTTGGGTGTATTATTCCAAGTACTTAATGCATTTGGTAGAGTGGAAAGTTCAATGGGATTTTTCATAGACCGCTGGACAACAATCGTAGACTTCATGAGTGTTATTAGACGTATACGTGAGTTCAATAGAGCCCTAGATGAAGCTGAAGAGGAGCAGAGTAATGGCCAATACTAAAAAGACATTTTTAAGATACTGGGCGTTTGTATCTGTACTCTTATGCGGTGGCATTGCATTGCATTGGAATGATATATTCAATGACATATATGAAGCTGATGTTACTGGTATTAGTAATGGAATATACGTTGTATTTGGCCTTGCTATAATTCTTACTGGTTTTGCATCTATGCGTGTGGCTAACGCAAATAATCAGTTTGGGTATGCTAGTAGAACAGATAAGTATGTCGACATTTCGTGGTTCCTCTCCGAGGCCATGATGACATTAGGGCTTATTGGTACAGTAGCTGGTATGATATACTTATTCGGCCAGATCTTCCACGATATCGATCCATCCGACCCCGATGATCTAAAGGCAGCATTGTCCCATATGGCTTCAGGATTATCTACTGCAATGTATACCACCATCGTTGGAATGGTTGGGGCATTATGTACTAAAGTGCTTCTGATGAATATAGAATTTGATCAGGGGAAGTAATCGCCATGGACAGATCTAAGTTTAAGAGTATGATAGCGTTCCTCGACATGCTTTGGATCCTCTTGGCGGGTTTCGGTGCAATGTTTATAATAGCATATCTATTGATTCAACCACCAGCAAAAAATGCAGACATAATCAAAAAGGCCGAGTATATTATCAACCTCGTATGGGATGAAAATGTAGGTCATGATATCGATCTGTGGGTCATGGATCCTAACGGTAATGTTGTTAGCTTTAGAGGTAAGACCGCAGGCTTTATGAACCTTGAGAAGGATGATGTCGGTAACCAAAATGATACGATAACTGATGAATATGGCAATGCCACCACATTAAGGATCAATGAAGAAACTGTAACATTACGAGGCACTATTCCCGGAGAGTATCAAGTTATGATACATGTATATTCAAGAGGTGTTGGAACTAATGCAGACCCGAAAGACTTTTATGTGGAAGTTATAAAGGTCAATCCTTATAAGAACGTATACAGACATTCTGGTGTATATAGGGCTAGGGGTCAGCAAATATCTATAGTAAGATTTACAGTAGGTCCTGATGATAAATTTATTGGCTTCAATAATCATCCATCTAATATTATAAAATTCTCCCAAATAAGTGCCTCATTAGCTGGTATCACATCATCGATAACTGAGGAGATACCATTATGATTGATTTTGACATGATCCGAATAATTGCAACGTTAAGTTTTTTTCTGATTGCAGCATTCTCTATTTTTATTATGATAAAGTATGGCAATCATAACCCACTCATGTATCTCATCATTCCGATCGTATTGGTGTTATCTACATACACATATAAGATATCAGAGTCTCTTATGGGATACCCCGTATCGATATCTAGCCAAGGTATGGAGCAAATGTATGTGCATCATTATACTGGTCCAAACAGAGAGTGGATATACATCTGGGCTATAGATCTGAAGTTATCTAAAATACCTCGTGCATATAAAATTCCTTTCTCTGAGGAGAATGAAAAGAAGATGATGGAGGCCAAGAAAAAGCAAGATCAGGGGTATCCCCAAATCATGAAGTCGGAAAAGATTGATAATCCCAATAAAGGTAGCAGGACAGAATTATCCATCCAATTTTATAAATTTTCAGGTGCTGCAGCTTCAGATAAATGATTAAGCTTAGTCTATAATAGTCTAATAACGGTGTTGCCCATTTCTCGTAAATGTGATATAATAACTATATTGAATTGAAAGAGAGAACTATATTATGAACACATCAAACACATCATTCAAAGCTCAAATCGGCCAAATCATCATGGCAAAGGATTTTGGTAATTTAGAATCTGATTACATCGTAGGTGAAGTTACTTACGTTAATTCAACAGGTGTAGTTGAAGGAATCATCCTTGAACGTGTAGTGGATTTCGAAGACGTTACTGGTGAGTATGATGATGGCTTCTTCTCTACATTTCAGAACGGTTCATTGTTAACTGATAACACCTTCGGTGATCGTCTATCTCAAATGCATTTATGGGCATAATCATGGACAAGAAAATGATCCAATTGGATGTTGAGGTATTGAAGTCGTATCGCAATGCTATTTTATCATATATCGAACAGATCGATAAATGGGAAAAGTCCGCATTTAATAGGGAACGACTTGGTCAAAACTACCACTACCTTGCTATCGCTGACCATGTTATTGGTCGGGAAGGTTTAGTTGAATATGATTGGTATCTCACTAAAGGCAACTTTGATGGGATGACTTTGTCCGCTGCTCATGGTACTGAAATATTCTAGGAGATTGTTATGAACATGTACCCTTACGAAGATGATTATGACACCTGTGTTGGTGAAGATCATAAATTCAAAGATCGTGTTAAACTTGGCGTATCCCCATCCACGTCTGTGGAAAACTGGGATGCTACTAAGAAGAAAAAAATGGAAGTTATGTTCAATTGCCATAACATTAAGTCTGGTACTGGATTGGTTACAGTTTGGCAATTTTGGGTGGGCTATGGGTTTGCCTGGGCTGAGTACTCTTTAGAAGAGGCATTCATTAGATATCCCCTAGATAAATGGGAATGGATAATGATCGAGGATGAGTGATGTATACGTAATATCCGATCTACACTTCGGTCATAAGAATATCCTTAATTATCGTACAGGCTTTTCTTCTATTGAAGAGCATGATACCATTATAATGGATAATATATTATCTACAGTTGGTGAACGTGATACTCTCTGGATGCTTGGGGACTGTTTCTTTAATGAGGAATCGCTGGAGTATCTCCGTAGAATATCATCAAAATGTCTTCAGGTTAACTTGGTGTTAGGTAACCACGATACAGATAATGCTGTACGGCAACGAAACATCCGAACGATTCTTAATGAAGGCCTAGTTAATAAGATTGGATCTACATTTAAACGTCATGGTGCTTGGTTGACACATACGCCAATTCATCCCGACGAATTGCGTGGTTGTACTAACATCCATGGTCATGTGCATACAGCTACCATACAAGATAGTAGATATTTTAACGCATGTGTAGAGAACATTAACTACACTCCCCGTTTATTTACAGAGTGTATATATGAAAATGATTGAATCTTTAAATACATTATATAAGAGAGACACTACAGGCAAGATCCGATCATGGACTGCTCAAGTATCCAAGAACGGTTCACAAGGTTCTTGGCGTGTCATTACAGGTATACTTGATGGAAAAATGGTAGTATCTGAATGGCGTTTGTCTGAACCCAAGAACGTTGGTAAGAAAAATGAAACAACAGGATACATCCAGGCACTTGCGGAATCATATGCTGAACTCAAGAAAAAGACAGAAACTGGCTATTTTCTCGACATTGATGATATTGATAACTTCGCTAAGTTTAAACCTATGCTTGCTAATGATTATGCTAAGCTAAAGAAGCCGGTAGAGTTTCCGGTCATATCACAACCCAAGTTGGATGGGATCCGGTGTATCGCTCGTGTAGATGGTCTATGGACTCGTACTGGTAAACCTATTACTTCAGTCCCCCATGTCTGGGAATATTTGGAAGACAATTTCTTTCGGCAGTATCCAGATATAATTCTCGATGGTGAGTTATACAACCATGAGTTGAAGGACGACTTTAATACAATAACATCTATTGTTCGTAAAGCAAAACATACTCCAGAGGATATTGCGAAGTCTAAGGCATTAGTACAATACCACATATATGACTGCTATGATCCATTCGTGCCTGAGTGGGGTTTGGGTAATCGTCGTAAATTCTTATATAGAAAAAGTGGTCTACGGATTGGATCTGAGTGTATTCAATTAGTACCTAATCATTTATGTGAAAGTGTAGAGGATCTTGATGATACTTATTCTGGATATGTTAGTGTGGGTTACGAAGGTCAGATGGTTCGTATTGAAGATTCGGAATACCAGAACAAACGATCTAAGAATCTCCTGAAACGTAAAGAATTTATCACAGAAGAATTTGATGTAGTTGCTGTTGAAGAAGGTCAAGGTAATTGGTCTGGTTGTGTTAAGAGATTTAAGTTTGATGGATTCGACGCTGGTGTTCGAGGAACTCAAGCTGAGATGGGAGATCTATTGAATGCCGATTGTCCTGCATGGGCAACGGTACGATATTTTGAATTGACACCAGATGGTGTGCCACGTTTCCCAGTGGTGGTTGATTATGGATATGGAGAACGAAATGACTGATACTAGTTACATCGGCGCAGCACTATGGGCAATTACATTTGTTCAAGTTATTTGGTCATTGACTATAACCCATTCAATGATGACCAAGCCGTGGTCTAGAAAGTATGCGGCTAAGATGTTTTCTGTAATATTCATTATGGGTTGTGTGGGCATTATACACTTCCAACAAATGATGGAGAGTAATTGATTATGAAGGATATATCCTTATAATAAAATAGTCTAAGGAAAGGGTTTACTTTTGGTGCGTTATAGGTTATAATATAACTATATTGAATTGAGAAGGAATTAGATTATGACTGAAATGAGAATTGTTGGAACTATTGAAGTGACTGAGGTTTTGTTTGGCGAAGATGTTTATCAACGTCAGGTAGAGGTTGGTCGCTTTGGTGCAATTTGGCTTATATGCGATGCTACAGCATGGATGTTTGTTGGTGAGTCGAAGCAATCCCAACTTGAGTCTAGATGGCAGGAAATGGTTAATCCAGAGCCAGAGCCATGGACTGATGAAGAGCAACAAGAAGCTCTATGTGAGCAGATGGCGTCGGATGATTATGAGAATACTTTTTATCTGTAGTATGGTGAAAGGTATGAATCATAAAATGGATTGTAGTATACAATACGAGGATAATTAATGAGCTATTCTAGATGGGCTGAATCAGACGTATATTCATTTGACGCAGGTGACTGTGGTATCTGTATGTGGTGTAGTTTAGTCCCTCCAGTGAAACGACCGAATAATAAGCTCGGTATTGATGCGCCATTACCTGACGATTTTACAACAGATTCTAGACTTGGTATGGTGGAGCATTTATCACGACATCGTGTATTGGGTGATGATGTCCCCGAAAGAGCATTCACTCAGTTACAGAGTGATATAGAAGAATTTGGTGATAAGTATAGCATATTAAATGAGAAGGAATTATATTATGAATAAACCAAGTGATTATCTAGCGATTCGATTCTGGGGAGTTAGACTTGGATCTTTTAGTTATTATATCAAGCGTGAACAAGAACGTGCAGCAATTGATAATGCGCCGTTGAATGCTATCTATTATCGTGAAGATGTTGGGTGGCGTACACTAGACGATGTTACTAATGAAAATGTAATTGCAGATGCTAAACGTGCCGGCATAATGGCGGGAGGTGAGTGATGTTAAAGAAGCCACAAAACATAATTAAGTTTAGTTCCAGATCAGAAAATGGTGACTACACACAGATGGTATTTGATGGTGCAGGTATGTGTCAGACTAATATGATGCTACGTTTCGAGAACTTCTTACGAGGTCTTGGGTATATGAAGGATGGGAGCCAGAGCAATTGCTCTGCAGAGCAAACACTAAACAAAGAGGATAAATTATGATATTAAATGATGATAATATGACTATTGGTGAATTGAAAGATGAGATCACCAAACTAAACTTAATGGATTATTATATAAATGGCATCGGATTGCGCAGATCGGATTGCGCAGCCATTCTGACAGTGATTGAACATTTCTCCACAGAATCAGAATATGCTGCTTGGATTGTTGAGAATGATGTATCATTATAACAATTTAGTATAAGAAACCAGTGGACCTTCCTTAGGATCTATGCTATAATATAGTATATTAAATGAGGAAGGAATTATATTATGAAAGATTTTTTAGAACAGGCTCTTATCAATTCACGCGCATTCGAAGCAACTGGTATATTTACTGATATCTTGGTTTGTTTGCTTGTAGTATGCGTTGTTAGTACTGTTATCCTTGTCAAGAAAGGTGCACTGTAATGAGTAAATTTCAACCGATAGATTTAACTGATTTCGAAATCAGTTCGGTTATGCCTGATCAGTATAAAGACATATTTTGTGATATGGGATCTTTAAAATCATTTATGGTCTCCCGCATCCAGGATGAATGTCGCGCTCAAATACTCAAGCAAATTAATGCGGAGTTTAATGGGATTGATTACTATGAAAGCTAGAGAATATGATTTAATGTCATCCACCGTCGAGGTTGGTTTGAAGAATGGCTTTGAACAAGCACATAGAAAATTATGCAGTCTCGCGGATGATGACGATACTGCATTATTAAATGCTATGGTGGATATTTTACACACATCTCTTATGGATTCCATATCTGAGGTGTTTACATTTGATGGAGAACGATAATGAATAGGTTGACATTTTATGATTGGGCCCTCATAGCTATTGTGACTATAGTTGCATTTTTGTTTATCGGGTTGTATGGATTCGTGGTCACCGCAGTACCGCTAGTATTAATAATCGGTGGTGTATGGGGAGCGTTGAGGATTATACGTGTTATCAAGGGAGATGACTAATGTTGTATGATATTGGTGGGTGTCATGGAAATGACGTGCGTCCAGTACATAGATAAGATTAGTGAGTATACTCCAATAGATATAAATCTATTACTTGACGAATGCCGGATAAAATTTGATTACACATCAGATGACTATTTAAACGGCCGAGGTTTCAAATCACCCCATATGGAAATGTTGATTAAACGTAGATATCATAACACACGTACTACGGGCATAAATAATGCCAGAAGTGCAATGGAAAGGGCTAAGAATAATACCAGAACAGTCTTTTCCATTGCACTTGGTATTATATTAATAGTTATATTAATTGGAATTTAAATGAAAACATTTACAGAAATGGTTAAGGGTCCTATCGTCCATGGTGATAAGGTCACTTATAAATTCAAAGGCAAGACCTTCACTGGTGTTGTTAAAGGCATTAATCCAAAAGACTTCAATGAAATCTTAGTTGATCCTGGAGATGGTGTATTAGACACTATCAAAATTAAAGATGTCATGAAGAGGTATTAATGAAAATTAAGTATATGAGTGATCTCCATTTGGAGATCGGGGCTATGACTGAAGAACCTGCTGCTGATGTGGATGTACTCATTCTTGCTGGTGATATTAACGTTAAAGGACGAGTGGAGTGGATCAATGAACAAGCTGGAAGATTTGAGCACGTTATCTATGTTACTGGTAACCACGAATATTATAATTCTAATATTTCTCATCTCGACAATCAATTAAAAGAAGACTTAGATCCTCGTATTCATCTTTTACAGAATAGTTCTGTGAAGATTGAGGGCACTTGGTTCCACGGTACTACATTATGGACAGATTGTGGAACCCCTTCAGATAAGTATTTCCTTAATATAGGTATGAATGATTTCCGTTGTATTCGTTATGGTGAATCGTACCGTAGGTTCCGTTCTGAGGATGCTGGATTGGTTCATCACAAATCTATGCAATATCTGAAGAGGAATGTGAAGGAAGGTGATGTTGTAATTACTCACCATGCCCCTTCATTTAAGTCTTCGCCTGATTGTTATATTGGAACCTCATTGCAACCTGCATTCGCTACAGATCTATCTAGCTTTATGGTTGACTATAAGCCTAAATATTGGATCCATGGTCATATGCATAACACCTCTGATTATAATATCGGTGGTACTAATGTTCTATGTAATCCACGTGGTTACTATGCAGTTGAGTTGAATCCCGAATTTGATGTTAATAAAACGTTCGAGGTATAGATAATGTTATGGGAGGTTAGGGATCGCTGTGGTGGCTACCCGGTAATAAAGAGATTCTGGACACGTAATGGTGCAATTGAATACATGAAGATTCGTGGTGTTGGTGACTTCGTGGTTAATAAAAGAAAATTTAGAGGATGAATTATGATTGATGAGTTATATGAAGTTAATAAAATGTTGCGTAAGGTCAAGAGCTGGTCTAAAGGCAAACGTGTCATGGTCAATGTTAATACATCATCGATGCCTAAAAATGCGCTAAATAATAAATACGAGGCAAAATCTATTTGGGGCAAGCCCGGCAACCCCCATTCAAGTGTGCGTCAAAAACCTACATAGGAAGTTAATCATGTCTGACGTTTTAGTACTCAATACAGACGGTCAACCATTGTCAATGTTGCCACTATCCAAGATATCATGGCAACATGCTATGAAGCTCTGGTGGCTTGATAAGATCTATGTAATTGAGTACTATGACGACTGGGAGATTCACACTACTAGAGAATCGTTCAGGGTACCTTCGGTTGTATCGGTTAAGAATTATATTCGCCGTAAAACTAAGATAAATGTGTCCAGGAATAATGTGTTTTACCGTGATGATTTTATATGCCAATATTGTGCTACTAAATTTTCACGCAAGGAGCTCACTATTGATCATGTAATACCGTCATCAAAAGGTGGACCATTTACATGGGAGAATCTAGTTGCTGCGTGCTATTCGTGTAATAATAAGAAGGGTGATAAGATTATTAAACCGATCAGTGCCCCATATGCACCGAACTATTATCAAATGATCAAGAATATTTTATGAAAGAACATGCAAAACAATCGTATATGTCGGTGGCTCGTATATTCGCCAAACATAGTTATGCTAAGAAGTTGCAGGTTGGGTCTGTCATAGTGAAAGATGACCGCATCATATCTATCGGCTATAATGGCACCCCTGCTGGTTGGAGTAATGTGTGTGAAGATGTCGTTGATGGTATTCTTATCACAAGAGACGAGGTATTGCATGCAGAAGCTAATGCAATAGCAAAACTCGCGAGATCCAATGAAGCTGGTTTAGGGTCTTCTATATTCGTTACTCATGCACCATGCATGTCGTGTGCTAAGACTATATATCAGACAGGTATTGAATCTGTATACTATGATAAAGAATATCGAAATACTAAGGGTATTGATTTTCTAAAGAAGTGTGGGATATATGTGGAGAATTTAAATGGCAGCTAAGAACGACATCACCGGCGATATTATCAAAACTAAAGCCAACTCAAAGAAGTTTGAGGATAATTGGGATAGGATCTTCGGTAAAAAAACTCCGGTGAAAAATAAAAAAACTAAACAAAAGACTAAAGCCAATAAGGCAGAATCGGTATAACTATATACTAAAAATATATAAGAAATGAGTTGACCTTTCTTGTGATTTGTGATATAATATGGTATATTAAATGAGAAGAGGTTCCGATGACTATATATGAAAGCAATGGTTACATTGACCGCGACGATTATCTGGAGTATCTGGCATCTGAATATGATCCAGATGCTGTTTACGTTTTGGCTGAATTGTTAGGACCAGATGAAGATTTTGATGGACTCGTTACTGGATTGGAGGATTTATGATGAAGAATTATGATGATCGTTTTGAATATGAGCAACAGATTATGAATTGCTGGGGTGTTACCGATGATATTAAACTCCTTGCTGAAATGCTAGAGTCTGGTAACCTCACGCCAGAAGTGGTGAATGGTATTGGGCAGTTATATGAACATAAGTTTAATGATTTGTGGCATTATTTTGAAGCTTCCATACCAGCTAGACAGTAGACTCCCAAGACATTCAGTATGGAAAGAAGATACTATATTTGAATGTGTTGCCTGTGGGAAGATGTATATTGAATTGGTACTTTTTACTCACGCTGAAGTGTGTCCTAAGATGGATGAATTTCTAAAGAATCGAGAAGATTCAGGGGATGGCTCTTTTCCGCCATAACTTGTATGATGGCCAGATACCTGCTAGTGGAACTGGATAAAACATTTAGGTTAGCTAGCATCTCTCATAGGAGGTTGTTTTGTTTATTGCACATATCATAGAAAACTGTCGTCATGCCAGGACTCGGGTGTTTAATACAGATCGACCTGTATCTGAAATTGCATTGGAATTGGCTAACTTTATTGGATCAAAATCCATTAACGTCGATAAAGAAATCATCCTATGTGATGAAAATAACTACCCATTAGAGGATATCGAATGAAATTAAGTAAGAATTTTAGTCTGGCAGAGTTTACCAGATCAGACACAGCCAGAAGTCTGGGGATAGACAATGATCCATCTGGAGACCATTTACAGAACGCGATGGATCTATTTGAACATGTCATTCAACCCATTAGAGATCATTTCGGACCTACTCAGATATCATCTGGTTATCGTTCGGCTGC
>Ga0257115_1000284_pt1 | contig 51793 bp, 54 predicted proteins | sample SI112_100mmetaG_FD_194465 | JGI IMG/M metagenome (GOLD analysis project Ga0257115, IMG submission 194465) | Marine microbial communities from Saanich Inlet, British Columbia, Canada - SI112_100m | ecosystem: Environmental > Aquatic > Marine > Inlet | place: Canada: British Columbia | collected...
ATTTAAATGATGATTCTCTTTTTCCTGTTTTTGAAGCAGCAGCAGATTTAGGTGCAGCAATTTTTGTTCATCCTTGGGATATTATGGGAAAGAGTGAGATGGAAAAATATTGGCTTCCTTGGCTGGTGGGTATGCCGGCGGAAACGAGTCGTGCAATTTGTTCAATGATCTTTGGTGGCGTGTTTGAAAGATTGCCGAATCTTCGCGTTGCTTTTGCTCATGGTGGTGGATGCTTTCCTGCAACTGTTGGTCGTGTTCAGCATGGTTTTGATGTTCGTCCTGATCTTTGTGCTCTGGATAATAAAGTTGATCCGATTAATTATTTGGGAAAATTTTGGGTGGATTCCTTAGTGCATGATGCAGATGCATTGGATTTTCTTATCAAAAAAGTTGGGGAGAGCAAGATTGCTTTAGGAACAGATTATCCATTCCCGTTGGGTGAATTGGAACCAGGGAATCTTATAGAATCATCTAATTATTCTGATCAGAAGAAAAATAAACTTCTTTTTGAAAATGCATTGGACTGGCTAGGCCTTTCGCACGATCATTTCAAATGATTTACGAGAATTCACTTTCCTTTGTGGAAAAAATGGATCAAAGTGATCCTCTGAGATCCTATCGAAAGAAATTCCATTATCCTAAAGATAAGAATGGAAATGAAGTCCTTTATTTATGTAGCAATTCCCTCGGACTCCAACCCAAAACTGCGAAAGCATTTGTAGAAAAGGAATTAAATGTATGGGAAAAAAATGGTGTACTAGGTCAACATGGCCGGTGGGAAAAATTTCATGAGAGATTAATTCATCCTTCTGCAAGACTTGTAGGAGCAAAACCATCAGAAGTGGTGGTTATGAATGCCTTAACAGTCAATATTCATTTATTACTTATTTCATTTTATCAGCCTACAAATACGCGTAATAAAATTATGATTGAAAAAGGTGCGTTTCCTTCAGATCAATATGCAGTGGAATCACAAATTAAACTTCATGGATTTAATCCAAAAGAATGTCTGGTTGAACTCACACCAAGAAATGGTGAAAAAATACTTCGAACTGATGATATTTTAAAAACTATCGATGAGAATGCCGATGAACTCTGCACAATTTTATTAGGTGGTGTAAACTATTACACCGGCCAAGCCTTTGATATGAAAGCAATCACGGAAGCGGGAAAGTCTGTTGGGGCGTTTGTTGGATTTGATCTCGCCCATGCTGCTGGAAATCTCCTTTTGAAATTACATGAATGGAATGTGGATTTTGCCGCATGGTGTACATATAAATATTTATGTGCAGGCCCTGGTTCTCCATCTGGAATTTTCATACATGAACGTCATCATGATTGGAACGGATCAAGACTTGTCGGTTGGTGGGGACAAAATAAACAAACCCGTTTTGAAATGGGACCTGAATTTGATCCTATTCAAACTGCAGAGGGATGGCAAATCAGTAATTCTCCGGTTATGGGAATGACAACACTTTTGGCATCGATGGAAATATTTGAAGAAGCAGGCATGAAAGTCATTAGAGAAAAGGGAATTGAAATCACCGGATATTTAGAATATTTGATTCAGAATTCACTTCCGAATGTGACAATAATAACCCCAAATGAAAGGGGATGTCAATTATCATTGGTCGTTCCTGGCGGCCGAAAGGTATTTGATACAATTTCTGAAAAAAGCATTATCTGTGATTGGCGAGAGCCAGATGTTATTAGAATTGCACCTCATCCATTATTCAATACGTTTTTGGATATATTTTGTTTTGTTGAAATATTGAAAAAATCAATCTAACGATAATGAAAAATAAAAAAATACATATAATTGGGGCAGGATTAGCAGGCCCGCTCATGGCTACTTATTTGGCAAAAAGAGGATACCTGGTTGAAATGTATGAACGCAGATCGGATATGCGAAAAGTCAGTCAATCTGCAGGCCGTTCCATTAATTTAGCTTTATCAGTTCGTGGTATTCAAGCTCTGCGTGAAGTAGGGCTTTATGATAAAATCAAACCTATCACAATTCCCATGAAAGGTCGAATGATTCATGATTTAGATGGAAAAACCCACATCCAACCCTATGGACAGCATGATAAGGAAGTGATTTATTCAGTATCTCGGGCAGAATTGAATATGGGACTCATGACGTTAGCAGAAGAAACAAAAAACGTAAAAATATTTTTCAACCATAAGGTGGAGTCAGTCGATCTAACGAAAAATATTTTAGATTTTGGGAAAAAACAAACCCACTTTGGAACAGTCATTGGATGCGATGGCTCAACTTCACCACTGAGGGAAGCAATCATAGAAAAATCTAATGCTAACTTTGTAAAGAAGCCGTTAGGACATAGTTACAAAGAGTTGGTGATTCCACCATCAGACTCCAATGATTTTTTAATTGAGCCCAATGCACTCCATATTTGGCCCCGCGGAGATTTTATGCTCATTGCTTTACCAAATATGGATAAAACTTTCACGTGTACACTCTTTTTACCAACGACGGGAGAAATAAGTTTTGAAACAATTTATGAATCTTCCACCATTATTGATTTATTTCAAAATTATTTTCCGGATGCGTTGGAATTGATGTCGACTCTTGTTGAAGATTTTCAATCAAACCCTATTGGAAACCTAGCTTCAGTATATTGCAAGCCCTGGCACTACAAAGGTAAAGCTTTATTGGTAGGTGATGCAGCTCATGCGGTGGTTCCCTTTTTTGGACAAGGGATGAATGCATCTTTTCAGGATTGTTCCGTCTTAAACAATTTTATTGAGAAACATAACGGCAACTGGGAAAAAACTTTTGAAGAGTTTTCATCATCTCACGTTGAGAATGGACATGCCATTGCAGATATGGCAATCGAAAATTATATTGAAATGCGGGACTCTGTTAATGATGAATTTTACAGAAAAAGGAGAAAACTGGAACTAGAATTGGAGCGTCAATTCCCAGATTGTTTTATCCCAAGATATTCTATGGTATCATTTCACCAAATACCCTATGCCGATGTGTATTGCCGTGGTCAAATCCAATTGGATCTAATGAATAAGTATTTAATTGAGAACCTAACGAAACAACAATTACATTCAAACATAACGGAGAAACTAGTCCCCCTCAAATGAAAATATCAGTATGTATGTAATAATGGTTCAAGTCAATTGAAAAAATACGATTATATTATTATTGGTTCTGGGTTTGGAGGATCAGTGTCTGCCCTACGACTTGCAGAAAAGGGATACAATGTGGCTGTCATCGAACAAGGCAAGCGATACCATGCCAATGGTTTTCCGAAAACGAATTGGAACTTCAAAAAATATTTTTGGTTCCCTAAAATTGGTTGGTATGGAATCCAAGCGCTCACATTATTAAAAGATGTGTTTATACTTCATGGTGCCGGAGTAGGTGGCGGTAGCCTGGTTTATGCCAATAATTTACTTGTGCCGCCTGATAAAGCATTTGATGACCTAGCTTGGAGTAGTCCAAACTGGAAAGCAAAACTGCTACCGTATTATCAGAAAGCAAGCAAAATGCTTGGAGTAACTCAAAGCAAAGTGATCTCTCATGCCGACAAATTGTTGAAAGAATGTGCTGAAGATGCAGGAGTAGGAGATACATTCCATTTGAACGATGTTGGTATTTATTTTGGAGAGCCTGGTAAAACAGTACCTGATCCCTATTTTGATGGAAAAGGCCCTGATAGAACAGGGTGTACCCTCTGCGGCGGTTGTATGGTCGGATGCCGTCATGGCGCAAAAAATACCCTAGACCTAAATTATCTTTACTTTGCAGAACAACTTGGAGTGGAAGTGATACCGGAGACCAGGGTTCTGGACGTAAAACCAGTTGGGCAAAGTGGTTATAAGATAATTGCAAAACATGTAATGGGATTTTTTAAAAAGAAAATAGTATTCCAAGCTGATGGCGTTATTTTTTCTGGCGGTGTCATGGGAACTGTCAAATTATTGCTCCAATGTAAAGAGAACGGTTCTTTACCCAGCATCTCTGATCAGTTAGGTAATTTTATACGTACAAACAGTGAAGCCATACAGGGTGTTATTGCAAAAGGAAAGGATGTGGATTATTCAAAAGGAATTGCAATAACGTCTGGGATTTATCCTGATAATGATACTCATATTGAAGTTTGTCGATATGGCAAGGGACAAGGAGCTATGTCACTTCTTGCAACCATATTGGTGGATAAACATGATTTGATTCCTCGACCATTGTCGTGGCTCTCGAATATAATACTTCATCCTATCGTTTTTCTGCGTAGTCTGAATCCTTTTGGTGTTGCTGAAAAATCGACCTACCTTTTGGTGATGCAAACTCTTGGTAATTATATGCGATTTGACTATAAACGTCGCTGGTGGCGTTTGGGAAAAAGATCCATGAATTCAAACTGCAATACTGATCAGAAAGTGCCTGCATACATACCGGTTGCCAATGAATATACGAAACGAATGGCTGAGAAAATGAATGGTGATCCAGCTGCAAGTATACCGGAAATATTATTGAATACATCTACAACTGCACATATCCTAGGAGGATGCATTATGGCGGATAGCCCAGAAAAAGGTGTAACTGATTATAAAGGGCACATATATGGTTATGATAATCTTTTTGTGGCAGATGGCTCAATTGTGCCTTCAAACCTGGGTGTGAATCCAAGCCTCACCATTACGGCATTGGCAGAATATATTATGGATCAATTTTCTGAAAAGCGTCAATAAAATTATTGAATAATGAGATTGGTCAATATAAAGGAAATAAAAAAAATTGTTTTTATCTGTCTATTGTTTGGATGTGAGAAAAATTTGTCAAAGCTCCATGAAAATGCCTTTGTAGTAGACACCCATAATGATGTATTGCTTCGATCCATGATCGGCCGTGATATTTTAACAAATCTTCCTGAAAGCCATTCCGATTTACCAAAATTCAAAACGGGTGGAGTAGATTGCCAGGTGTTTTCAATTTGGGTTTCTCCACAGGAGTTTAGTGAAGGTGAATATTATAATCGCGCCAATCAAATGATCTCCCAATTAGAATACCTTTGTTCTCGTGTCCCAGACCAATGGGCTATTCCTTTTGATTATCAAGATTTGGTTTATAATGATCAACACGAGATAATGTCATGCATGATTGGGGTAGAAGGCGGACATGCAATAGAGAATGATTTGGAAAAGTTGAATGCTTTGTATGATCGCGGTACCCGTTATTTGGGCATTACTTGGAATAATTCTACTGACTGGGCCACGTCGGCAAAAGATGAAACTCTAAGAGGAGATTCACTTGCATTTAAGGGATTAACAGATTTTGGGGAAGATGTGATTAATCGCTGTAATGAACTGGGTATCATGATTGATATATCTCATTCCGGTGAGCAGACTTTTTATGATATTATAAAAACTACTTCAAAACCAATAATTGCGTCTCATTCATCGGTCTACAATATTTGTCCGCATTTTCGAAATTTGAAAGATGAGCAACTATTGGCTATAAAAGAAAATGGTGGAGTAGTGTTTGTAAACTTTTATCCCGGGTATATTGATTCTGCATATGAAGAAAAAGCTAAAGTGGTGAAAGAATCATTCAAATTAAAATCTGATTCATTAGCAAAATTATATGATCCTAATAGTGACAATTACTGGTACAAGGAAAGTGAAATGTTAGTACCACATCTTCAAAGCGTAGTACCAGATTTGGGCGATGTAGTTGACCATATTGAATATATAATAGATTTAATCGGCATTGATCACGTTGGCATAGGTGCAGACTGGGATGGTGTTGAAATCCTTCCAAGGGGAATAGATAAGATTTCAAAATTACCTGATCTCACTAAAGCATTACTGAAAAGAGGGTATTCAGAACGGGATGTGAAAAAGATTTTAGGTGGAAATTTTAAACGTGTATTTAAGGAAGTAACCTCATGATTTCGAAAGTTGTGTATAAGGGAAATTTAAGAACTGAATCGACTCATCTGCAATCGGGGAAAACTATTATCACGGATGCACCGGTTGATAACCAAGGTAAAGCATTTTCACCGACAGATTTAGTTGCTACAGCATTAGCATCTTGCATGCTAACAATTATGGGAATTGTTGCAAAACGTGATGGAATTATGATAGAAGGAACCACAGCCGAAGTGGAAAAGATCATGGTATCTAATCCAAGACGGACAGGAGAGATCAGGTTAAATTGGAAAGAGCAGCTCACACATGTCCGGTAAGCGGTAGCCTCCATATTGATCTGAATGAAATAGTAGAGTTCATGTATCCTAAATCTTAATCCTATCGCCTAATCATTTTCATAAGTTCTCGCCTTAAAAATGTCCCCAAATTTTAAATTAGCCCCATCCATCTTATCAGCAGATTTCTCCAATTTGCAAGCGGCACTGGAAATATGCAATAAAGGCGGAGCCCATTGGATCCATGTAGATGTGATGGATAATCAGTTTGTACCCAACCTTACTATTGGTCCACCAGTAGTAAAATCTCTTCGCCCAAAGACAGAAAAATTTATAGATGTTCACATGATGGTGGTGGATCCGGAAAAACTAGTAGAGCCCTTTGCCAAGGCCGGTGCAGATAATATTACCTTTCATATTGAAGCTACTAATGATCCGGTAGGTGTTATTGATCTCATTCGGTCTTGTGGAAGTAAAGTAGGTGTTTCAATCAAACCTGCAACACCCTTATCAGATATTTTTCCAATTTTGGATAAAGTGGATGTTGTGCTGATCATGAGTGTAGAGCCAGGGTTTGGTGGACAGGGATATTTGCCGGGGGCAAATGAGCGTATTTCTGAAATTAGAAAATATCTTAATGAAAAATGTTTAGATAGAGTTTTAATTGAAGTGGATGGAGGCATCAAACTCTATAATGCTAAAGAAGTAATAGACGCAGGAGCAAATGTTCTTGTTGCGGGATCAGAAATATTTAAATCAAATAATCCAATTCAAACAATAAAAGATTTTTATCAACTGACTGAGTAATAAATGAGCAAATATAAAGATTTAGATAATTTTTCCACCTGGAGCCCAGAAGAGAAGGATCATTTTACTGTTTCTGTGATCAAAGGATTGATTATGGACACAGTTAGAAAAGCAAATTCTGGTCACACCGGTGGTCCCATGTCATCAGCAGATTTTGCCACTATACTTTTTAAAGATTATCTACAGTTTAACCCGAAGGATCCAAATTGGTTTAATCGGGATAGATTTATATTATCTGCAGGACATGAATCTGCACTCCAGTATGTATTACTCCATTTGATTGGGTGGCTTGGCCTTGATGATCTTAAACAATTCCGGCAGTTGCATAGTAAAACGCCAGGACACCCGGAAGTTGAAATCCCTGGTGTAGAATGTACAACCGGCCCATTGGGGCAGGGATTTGGTATGGGCACCGGCATGGCATTTGCAGAAACATTTCTCCGACATGTCCTGGAAGAAAAGTCGAAAAATGCAAAGGGGTTGGTAAATCATTATACATATGTTCTTGCAAGCGATGGTGATATGCAAGAGCCCATTACCTTGGGGGCATCATCTTTGGCTGGTCATTTAGGGTTATCTCATCTCATTGTTTTTTATGATTCAAATGAGATTCAGATTTCTGGAGGTGTATCGCGATGTGATTCCACAAATTATGCTACCGTCTTTGAAGGATTTGGCTGGCATGTTCAAGAAATTGATGGGCATGATCATGAAGCAATTAGGAGTGCAATTGAAAAAGCTCAAATCATGGATATACCCAGTATAATTATTGGAAAAACGATCATGGCGAAAGGGAGTGCTGGAATGGAGAGAGACCATAATACGCATGGCGCACCTCTGCCAGATGATGAAATTTATGCAACAAAAGATGCTCTCGGTTTGGCACCAGAATCTTTCTTTTTACCTGACGAAGTCAAACATCATTTTCGATCCAGATTTGATTCATTGTATAAAATAGTTTTAGATTGGGATACGCAATTATCAGAATGCAGAAAAGATTCAGGTGTCGATTCATTTTGGTCCATTGCTGTGGAAGATCAACTTCCAGTTTTTACCTACCCCGAATTTGAAGAAAGTACTTCATTGGCTACAAGGAAGGCGTTTGGTTCAGCTTTGGATCATTATGCTCAATTATTACCCAACCTTGTTGGGGGCTCCGCAGATTTAGAGCCATCGAATTACACAGGAAATTTTGCAAATAAATATTCCGATTTTCAAAAGAATAATAAATCTGGTAGAAATATTGCTTTTGGTGTGAGAGAATTCCCTATGGCTGCAATGATGAATGGAATGTCATTACATGGTGGCATCATTCCATTTGGTGGCACTTTTTTGGTATTTGCAGATTATGAGCGCCCAGCACTTCGGTTGGCAGCTATTCAACAAGTACGAGCTATTCATGAATTTACTCATGATTCATTCTGGGTGGGGGAAGATGGCCCAACGCATCAACCCATTGAACATACCATGGCCCTAAGAGCGATTCCAAATTTTAATGTATTTCGCCCCGGCGATGCCAAAGAAACGGCTGTTTGTTTTAAACTGGCAATGGAAAATCGAAATACACCTTCAGCACTTTTATTGACTCGTCAGGGTCTGCCAGTTTCAGATATGGATTATTTCAAGATTGAGTCAGGAGTAAAAAATGGCGCTTATATAAGAAAAGATTGTGAAGGGTCACCCGAAATTGTATTGATTGCGACTGGGTCTGAAGTTGCTCTTGCAATTGAAACATCCAAAAGAATGCATGATAAAAACTGCCGTATCATTAGTATGCCTTGTATGGAATTATTTGAAATTCAATCAGACAAATTTAAAACTGATTTAATTCCGTCTCGGGGTTGTTTGAAAGTGACTCTGGAAGCAGGTATTACCCAAGGGTGGGCAAAATATTCAGGGCCTAATGGACTCTCAATTGGTATTGATCATTTTGGTGCATCCGCACCGGGGAAAGATTTAGCGCAAAAATTTGGTTTTACAGCAGATCAAGTTGAGAAAAAGATTAGGGCTCATTTAAATAAACTACTTTAACGTGTAACTAAATGAAAATACATATTGCTACAGACCATGCTGGACTAGACCTGAAAAATATCATTCGGGATTATTTGATCTCAAAAGGCCATGAAGTAACAGATCACGGTGCCCATGAATATGATGCACTAGATGATTATCCTGATTACATTTTTCCCTGCGCTAAAGCGGTAGCATCCGACCTTGAAAGTCGCGGAATCATATTAGGTGGTTCGGGACAGGGGGAAGCCATGGCAGCTAACCGGGTCAAAGGTGTTCGGGCAGCAGTATTTTATAATGGTCCAGTAGAAATAGTTAAACTCTCCCGAGAACACAATAATGCAAATATCCTATCTTTGGGTGCCCGCTTTATGACGGAAGATGAAATTTATGGTGTAATTGAAATGTGGTTGGACGAATCATTTGGAGGCGGGCGTCATCAACGGCGAATTGAAAAATTAGATCGTTAGATAAGACTCTTTTTGAATTTGGAATCAATTAAAAAGCCCCCTGTATTCAGGGGGCTTTTTCGATATTTTATAAATATCTATGTGAGATAAAAATTCCCCACATTATTGTGAAAGACTACTTAGGTGTTACGTTAAGTGCAATCGGCCCTTTATCGCCTGTGCCCTCTTCATACTCAACTTCTTGTCCATCTTTCAAAGATTTGAATCCTTCCATGATTATATTGCTCATGTGAACGAAAAGATCTTTTCCACCATCTTCAGGGGAAATAAATCCAAATCCTTTAGCATCGTTGAACCATTTTACGGTTCCTGTTTTTACATCACTCATTTTTTTACCTTTTGTTATTTGAGTTTATAAGATTGTTAATTCCCCTAGCCCTCAATTGAAAAGACTCCACCACAAAAAAATAGAAAGGTGTTCAAGAGGGTACTAGAATAATACATCACTCAAAAAATCAAATTCCTTCAGATAAGGGGACCCAAATTTAATTATTAGGGTTATTAAAATACAATAAAACTTTCTAGGGCTGATATTAGTGAAAATATGTCAATTCAGGGTGCACATTTCGTATTTGACAAAGAAATTTATAATTTGACTTAGATGAGGTTTGAATAAAAAAATAAAGATATTTGATGTCAATGGTGACCAAAACAATTAGGCTTTTTGAAGATTTAACAGATCGCGGTGTCCATGAATATGATGCTTTAGGTGACTATCTCGATTTTATTCTTTCCTGCGTAAAAGTGGTGGCTGAAGAACCTAAAAGTAAGGGGATTATTTTAGGGGGTGATAGAAATGTGGTTAAAAGAACTTTTTGAAGGTGGGCGAGATCAAAGGCAGATTGATAAATTGGATGAATAAAAAAATAGCCCTCCGCCAGGTGGCGGAAGGCTATTTTAGATATAATATCTACGTGAGAGAATGAATCTCTCCCGTGATTCAGACAGACTACTTTGGAATTACGTTAAGTGCAACCGGACCTTTTTCTCCAGTTCCTGCTTCGTAATCAACAGCTTGTCCATCTTTCAAGGTTTTAAATCCTTCCATGACAATATTGCTCATGTGAACGAATAGATCTTTTTCACCATCTTCTGGGGAAATAAATCCAAATCCTTTAGAATCGTTGAACCATTTGACGGTTCCTGTTTTTACTTCACTCATTTTTTTACCTTTAATTATTGAGTTTATAAGATTGTTAATACCCCTAACCCTCAGTTGAAAAGACTACACCAAAATAAAATAGAAAGGTGTTCAAGAGGGTACTACAAATAATACTTCACTTAATAAATCAATTTCCTCCAAAAAAAGGGGTGCGAAATATAAGTATAATGGATATAATTAAGACATTTTAATTATGATGTATAAAATCATGCAATAAAGTCGGTCAATTTAAATTGAATTTAAGTATTTGTCCAAAATATCGGGAATTGAAAAATTGTTTTCCAATTCCATTGTAAATGTTTTATGTACATAATTCCCGGATTCATCTACATGATATAATTGAGAAAACTTTTCTTTCCCATTAGCAATTTCACTTAGGGCATTGATAAGCGTATCCACATCTTCCATTTTATTATAAATACCAAAAGAAGCACGAACCATTCCAGCGAGCAGTTTATATTTTGATTCGATTTCATCTTGATTCATGTCCTCAATCGCATCCAGCATATCGTCCAATATCAATTCCTTTACATAGGGATGGGCGCAAAAACATTCATTCCGTACTGCTATATTAAAATAATCATTCAGTACAGCTGCGGTCAAACCATGGTGCATTCCTTTTATATTGAATGAAATTGAACCGGCCCTGGTACATTTATAAACATCTGTTTCGCCATAAATAACCATATCTGGGTTTTCTAACATGCGTTTCAAAGCAGCGTTCACCAAAATTTCTTCTTCTTCATAAATCACATCCATACCTATACGATCTAAGATTTGGATCGCTGTGGCTAAACCTATGGCACCTGGGATATTTGGCGTTCCCGCTTCTTCTCTATCCGGGAAATAATCTTTAATTAAATAATTATCAACAAATACATCTTCTACCATACCACCGCCCACTTCTTCAGGTTCGATGGCTAATAGAATATCTTTCCGGCACACAACCACGCCCGGCGCACCGGGGACATAGGTTTTATGACCGGAAAAAACAAAAGCATCTATATTTCGATTCGGATTTTTATGGTCCGACAGTTTTACCGGTATATGAGCCGCCATTTGAGCGCCATCAATTAAAACAAGTGCGCCATATTTATGCGCTAATTCAGCAATGTCATAAATTGGATTAATGATTCCTGTCACATTACTAATACCAGTTATAGCTACATAATTAACGCGCTCGCCATATTTTTTAAGATTTTCTTTCAAGGCATCGATATTCAAACAGCCGGGTTGGCCTGAAGAATGAATTTTTAGGGGGGTATGAACCACTTTCCCTGCATGCTTACGATGGGGGAGATCATTGGAATGGTGTTCCATAATGGAAACCAGAACAATATCTTTATCTGGTCGATAATCTCGAAAAACTCTGGCAAGGCGGTTAATGCCAGCCGTTGTTCCACTTCCTGTAAAAAAGCAGGTGTATTCTTCTGGATCAGCACCCAAAAATGATAAAACTCTATCATGAGCCCATTGGTACTGTGTTGTTGAAATTTTGGCAGAAAAATGAAGCAAACTATGGGAATTAGCGTAATGGTCTAAAAATTTTCCAACTAAATCATAAACTTTTCCCATCATAAGTGTTGATGCAGTTGAGTCCAAATATATTCGTTTGGTTTTACGATCATCTGCCAGTGTATAAACTGTATCAAGCCCTATAAAGTTATTTTGTACTTTAGCAAGTAACGATGTTTCTGATATTGTCATAATGTGAATAAATTTCCAAAAAATGTTGAATTGAATTTAATGTACCATGTTGATAATCTTATTATAGTCATTTTGCGTATTCATGTTTATAAAATGGTCATCATCGCCAAAGTTGATTTGATGAAGGTTTATATTTTCTAAAAGTTTTATTAGACTGTAATTCTCATTCTGAATTTCATCCTCTAATATGGGCACCATTCGTTTATTATAAAAACCGCATGTTACTTGAGTTATGCCATTTGCTTTGGGAATGATGGCGCTGATATTTTCGGTTTTGGATTCCCAAAGCGTTTCAAAAACACTTTTCGCAATTAAGGGCAAATCACAGGAAAGAAGAAAAACCCAATCTGTCTTTGAATTTTTAAGAGATGTGTAGAGTCCATTTATGGGAGCATTAATACTCAATTCATCGTGCATAAATTGATAGGAGATTGAATGGGGTTTTGCTTTGCCAACAATTACCCGATTTTCAAATATGTCACAGACATTCCAAATTTTATCCAAGACGGTTTGGTTGTGAATCTTTGCTTTCCATTTGGGGAACCCAAATCGTTCACTTTTGCCGCCAATGAGAATGAAAACAGTAGCTGGGATTATTTTTAAATTCATTTTTGTTTACTCTTTTTGTTTTAAATATAATATATTCTTTATATATTAAATTCTTAATATAAAAGAAATATAATCTTTGTAAGGTAAAATAATGGCAAAATCTATCTCAACCGAATTTATTCAAATGGCTGCTCGAATTTTAAAAACACTTGGACATCCCGACCGCATTAAAATTGTAGAATATTTAGAAGACGGTGAAAAAACTGTTGGGCAAATTCAGCGGGAATTTAACTTGCTTCAGCCAGTAACCAGCCAGCATCTGAAAGTTATGTATGACCGGGACATAGTGACCTTTCGCCAGGAAGGGACTCGTTATTATTATTCGTTGGCGAATAAATTTATTACAAAAATCCTTGACTGCATGAGTGAAGTCCAAGAAAAGTTGAATTCAGGAGAATGGGATTTTGACTTTAGTATAACAAGCAACCAAGAGGAAGTAGCATGAATGATATAGCATATGATCAAGAATTAGATTGTAAAGGAATGAATTGTCCTTTGCCCATCCTTAAAACAAAAAAACAAGTAGATACAATGGATGAGGGGCAAGTATTAAAAATGGTAGCCACTGACCCAGGCTCAATAAATGATATGAATGCCTGGACGAGAAGAACCGGACATGAAATGTTATCACACAATGAAGAAGGTGGTATTTATACATTTTATATCCAAAAAACTTGATATTCCAATAAAACAAAATAAAGGAGTTCACTATGAGTGATCAAAAGAAAATGGCCCTAATTGCGTCTCAGGGTACTTTAGACTGGGCCTATCCGCCTTTCATTTTAGCGTCCACAGCCGTCGCATTGGATATGGAGGTACAAATATTTTTCACCTTTTATGGGCTGACATTGCTGAAAAAAGAAATAAAAGCAAAAGTGGCGCCAGCATCAAATCCAGCTATGCCCATGAAAATGCCCTTTGGACCAAAAGGGTTTCAGGATTTCGATTGGCCTATGCCAAATGTTTTAATGGGAAATGCCCCAGGATTTGAAACCATGGCTACATCTCTTATGAAGAAAACTTTCAAGAATAAAGGAGTAGCTTCAATCGAAGAACTGCGAGAAATTTGTGTGGAATCCGGTGTAAAACTCATCGGCTGCCAGATGACCATGGATGTTTTCGGATTTGATAAAGAAGAATTCATTGATGGCGTTGATGTAGGTGGCGCAGCCACATTTTTGGAATTTGCTTCTGAAGCAGATATTCAACTGTTTATATAGGAATCAAAGGAAAATAAAATGTCAGAAGATGGAAAAGTAACCATATTTGTTACATCGGGGCCGGATACACCCCAACGGTGCGCAACACCTTTTTATATGGCAAGTGTCGCCGCCGCCATGGATAATGAAGTCATGATCATATTTCAAATTGATGGTGTACTTCTTATGAAAAAAGGTGAAGCAGATGCGTTATATGCAAAAGAAGGTGGGAAATCCGTGATGGATTTTATTCGTGATGCCAAGGAAGCGGACGCAGAAATGTATGTTTGTTCTGCTGCGTTGCAACTACACGATATGACCGAAGATGACCTCATTGAAGAATGTGACGGCGTAGTTGGTGCAGCCTTTATGACTGATGAAGGACTTGACAGTGATTTGGTATTAACCTATTAAATAAGGGAACAAAATGGCTGAACTAAAAAATTGTATGTTGCCGGATGAACTATCCTATCATGTGGATTTCAATGTTTGGATCAAAAAGAATGATGATGGAACGATTAATTTGGGTATGACAGATATTGCCCAATCATTGGCTGGCGCCATGCTTCACTGTCGTGCAAAAAAAGTTGGAAAAATCGTTAAAAAGGGTAAAAGCATTGCCACGGTTGAAAGTGGGAAATGGGTTGGACCGGTTAAAACGCCTTTTTCTGGAGAAATCATAGCCAAAAATGATGCTGTAGAAAGTGATGCCACAGTTCTGAATAGGAGTCCTTATAAACAGGGATGGATCGTCCGCATTCAGCCCAGCGATTATGATGGCGATTCCGGAGAATTGGTGACGGGTGACAATGCTATTTCTGGTTTTGATGCCTACATGGCTGAAAAAGAAATGGGCGAATGTATCCATTGTGAAGGCTTTGAAGGTTAATTGGGAGCTATCCTAAATCTTGGGAAAAATGACACTTCGGGTTTTTACACATCCTGCATGCTCTGAATGTGCCCCTGCAGTTGAGATGGCATGGAAATTAACTGAATCAAATGATGATCTAAATTTAGAAACCGTAAAATTGGAAAATAAAACAGGATTATCAAAAGCACAGGAGGTAGGAATCAAAACAATCCCAACTTTGATTTTTTGTGAAGGTGAGGAAGAACTAAAAAGAATAATTGGCTTGCCGGAAGCAATTCAATTAGAAAAAGATTTTTTAGAATTGAATCAAATAAAACATTAGGATCACGAATGTCGATTTATAAAGATGCAAAATACATGGATGTCCCTTACGAAGAAAAGCAGAAACTTTTTCAGGAAGTAAAGGATGATATGCGCTGGGATACAACTTTGTATGGATGTTATGAATGCGGTATTTGTGTAGCGGCTTGCCCGTCAGCGCGATTTTATGATTTTAGTCCACGTGTATTTGCTCAAATAATGGCCCGGGAAGATGTGGATACTTTTTATGAATTATTGAATGACAGTGTTTGGGATTGCTCCCAGTGTTTTTCCTGCACGCGTTGTCCGCGGCAAAATAATCCAGGAACAATCATCACTATCATGCGGGAAGTGGCGGTGAATCATGGATTGTCATCTGCGAAAAAAGCATTGCAAGCGTATAGCAGGATTATTTATAAGATTATGTCTACCGGAACACAGGTGGCGCCGGATATGCTCCAACCTGACTTTTTCCCTGATTGGGGCCCCGATGTTAAAGCTGTTTCGGAAAATTTGGATGTTTGGCGTAGAGCCATTCCACCAGAAACCATGCATACGACCGAATTGGCTTGGGATGTTTCAGAAAAAACACGGTTGGAACTGTACATGATTTGGAAATTAACGGGCAATCTGGAAATGATAGAAAAAATTGATGAGGGAATATTCATGATTCTGGAAGAAGTCATGGAAGAGTTACTTGATGAGCACGGGTATGATATTGATGATTTTGAAAATGTATTGGAAGATTAACAGGGAGTTAAAATGAGTGTAGCAACTGCGTCACCGCCAAAAGCTTCGACACGAGAATTCATTCGCAAAGGGCAACCACCAACAGAAGATTACAGGGAATTACTTTTTGATCTGGAAGCGAAAGGCGAATTGGAAGTCCAACGAGTGCCGGAACCTTTTGTGGAAGTAGAAACAAAATATGGTCGAAAAAAGAAAATTCCGTTAGAGTTTACATGGCATCATAAGTCCTGTGGCCAATGTGGACATATTCCAGGATACTCAACAGCAATTTTCTGGTTGAATCGCCAGTTTAACAAAGATTATCATGACCCAAAAGATCAGTCATCGTGCACCGCGTGGAATTATTATGCATCGTCTACTTCCAATTCTGCCGCGCAAGCAGCGGTGGCAATCCGGAATTTTGCCCAGGCAAAATTAGATGGCTATTTCCCCTTGATTCATTGCGGTACCAGTTATGGCCATTATAAAGAAGTTCGTGAAGAGATTTTGCACCATCAAAAATTGCGGGATCAAGTACGGAAAGTAATGGATCGATTGAAAATGCCCTTTGTTTTTCCGGAAGAAATTGTTCATTACTCTGAATGGGTGCATGTGATGGCCGATGATATTGCAAAAAAACAAGTATTGGACTTTTCCAATATTAGAACCACCGTTCACCCCGCATGTCACTATCACAAACTGGTGGTGGAAGATGCCATATATGATCGTGATTTATATGATGGTCAACGCACAGCAATTGTCAGTGGTTTGGTCAAAGCGTTGGGAGCGGAAGTTGCTGATTATTCAACTTGGCATGACTGCTGTGGATTTGGTTTTCGCCACATTTTAGTGAGTCGGGATTTTTCAAGATCTTTTGCAACCATTCGGAAGATTGAACGGATGAAAGAAGAAGCGAATCCTGATGTAACATTGACTCATGATACTGGCTGTGTGACGACATTGGATAAAAGTCAATTTTCGACACAAGCTCATGGAAGAAATGTGGGAATTCCAGTCATGTCCGATGCGCAATTTGCCGCGTTAGCCATGGGTGCTCATCCCTACAAAGTTTGCCAGCTTCATTGGCATGGAGTGGATATGAAACCGCTAATGGAAAAAATGGGAATCGATCATGAAAAAGCATGGGCAGAGTTTGAAGAAGTTGCAGGACGCTTAAAAGAAAATGGAACAGAATTTATGACATGGGAGGATGCAGATGCCTAATTTGCCTATTTTAGTAATTGGTGGCGGACCCGCCGGGCTCGAAGCAGCCCGGGGAATCGCCGATCTTGGATATAATGCAATCTTGGTGGACAAAGCAGAATTTTTGGGTGGTACACCCATTTCTGCAGATTATGCAGCCATCACGCCAGACATGCGGAATACGGAAGAAGCCATGAATGAAATGATCGAAAAAGTCACAGATAATCCCCTGGTTGATATTCGATTAAATACGATTGTGACAGCATCGGAAGGCGAAGCTCCAAATCTGAATGTGACACTGAAAAATGGAAAAGGTGACGAAACCATAAATGTGGGCAGTATTGTTGTCGCAACGGGTTTCCAACATTTTGATCCGGGCAAGGAAACACAAATGTATGGTTATTATGAATATGATGATGTCATCACATTAGTGGATGCAGAACGGATGCTGAAAGCGGGGGACTTTGTTCGACCTTCAACGGGTGAAAAACCTAAACAGGTATGTTTTATCCAGTGTGTTGGCAGCCGGGACAGGCAAATTGGGAATTTTTGGTGTTCGAAAGTTTGTTGTGGCATTGCTACAAAAGAAGCCATAGAAATTCGCCATTTGTTACCGGATTGCCGTGTTTTTGTATTTTACATTGATATGCGTATGTATGGATTTTGGGAAGATGAACTTTATTGGAAAGCCCAGGAGGAATATAAAGTCAACTTTATTCGCGGTATCGTAACAGAAATTACACAACGGGGTGATACTGTTGTAGTTAAGGGTGAAGACACCACCATGGGTCGTCCCATGGAAGTGCCCATGGATGTGGTCATATTGTCCGTTGGCATGGAACCCAGTGAAGGAACGAAAGAAATGTCAAAAATATTTGATATACCATTGGAATCCCATGGATTTATTGAGACTATTGGCGGTGCATTAAATACGGTAGAGACTCAAGTTCCCGGTGTCTTTGCTGCCGGCGCAACCACAGGACCAGCTGATTTAGAAGACTCTATTTCAACGGGAGGTTCTGCAGCTATGAAGTCATGTGCTTTCGTAAGAAAAGCTGATTTAAAACTCGCTTAAATAAACAGGTTGGTTTTTTAATGTTATATGATGATGTAAGTGTTAAGGATGTGGTGGATTCTGAATCCGCATTGGAATTCATGAAGGAAGCAACAAAGTTAGCAACATCCGCTGAACTGGAAAATATCGGGCAAAAGTTAGAAGAGAAAAGCGATCTTTTTAATTCTATATTAAATCCTGAAGACATTTCAACCATGTCTGAAGATGATTTTAAAAAAGTTGTCGGAAAAATATTTTCTATTCGACGAAAATCAAAACGACTGTTAAAAGCAAATGGGTTTGAAAACATACGAAATAATATGGAGACTCTCTTATATGGCGATGATCCTATTGAAAACCGGTTTAATCATTTTGTCGATTCCATAGAAAACATAGAAGAGAAAATGCGAATTAATTTTGCCAGTGAACTATTGCATTTTACTCATCCAAAAAAATATTGGCTTTGGACAAATTGGATTTGGGATCCGGATGCAAATACAGGCGCACTGCCTTTAGTTGTCCAGGAAGATGTAGATCTTTTATCAGAAACTAATGGTGGCATCTATCGTAAAGTAGGGGAAGCGATTATATTTGTAAATGCAGTCGGGCACGCTAAAAGTTTTTCAAGCATGGGCAGGGGATTATTTGGTACGGATGTATTGTTAGCTTGTGTCTATGCTGTTTATATGTACACTGTATTTAAAGTAAAACTTTCCCAGGAATTCAATCGCATTTTGCCGGAATTACCGGAATTAACACAACGGGTTCTTGGCGTACATAATTTGGAGAAAAATTAGTTATGGCTGATCATAAATATGAAAAATGGATAGAAAAGGATAATGTCGTTATCGATGGAATTGATGTTTCCGGTGAATGGAACAGAATGTATGAACCGCGAGAAATCATGGAATACGACCTGACCTATATGGACAAAGTTACGGAATTGGATGGTGGCGAATCCATGGGTTGGTGTTACCAATGCGCCCAGTGTATTGGCGTGTGTCCTATCGATAATGTGGGCAGTTATGGTCCCCGGAAAATTTTTCGCAAACTTCAAACGGGTCTAAACCTGTTTGAAGATAAAGATTTATGGCTTTGTACCACCTGTACAAATTGTGTTCGCGTATGTCCAAAAGAAGTGGATATGATAAAAATCATGCCGGCAGTTAGAGAGCAAGCTGTACTGAACGGTCATGTTCCGGATGAACTTCAAGATATGCTGCAAAATGTCGCGGAATATGGAAATCCCATGGGTGAATCGGCTCGCAAGCGCGTGAAATGGATGAAGAAATTTGAAGAACCGGTTCGAGATTTATCCAAAGAAGATAATCCCCAGCCAGTAGATGTCTTGTGGTATGTGAGTGACTATTTTTCATACCATAACCGCGGTAATGATGCGGCAAAAGCTATGGTTCGCGTTTTTAATCGTTTGGGGATTGATTACGGTATTTTAGGGAAAGAAGAAAAGTGTGATGGCGATTCCCAGCGATTGGTTGGTGAAACAGGTTTATTTGAAGAATTAGCCGAGCATAATGGTGCACAGTTTGAAAAATATGAGCACAACAACCTGGTGGTGAGCGATCCCCACGCTTATAATGCTTTCAAAAATTTCTATCCAAAAGTGACAAAAAAAGAATATAACGTCCAGCATTATACCCAATTTTTATCAGAGCATGTTGATGCCCTTCAGTCTCTGATGAAACGGCCTTACCCAAAGAAAGTTACATTCCATGATCCGTGTTATCTTGGTCGCCATAATGGCGAGTATAATGCACCACGTACGCTACTTAATGCAATTCCTGGTATTGAGTTTATGGAAATGTATCGCTGTAAAGAACAAGGTTACTGTTGCGGTGGTGGCGGTGGTGGAATGTGGCTGGATGGATTGGTTGCAGATCATACATCAGAACGCCTTTCCGAAAACCGTGTGAAAGAAGCTATCGAAGTAGGTGCAGAAGTATTAGCAGTATGTTGTCCATATGAAGTATCACGATTCGAAGATGCGGTAAAATCAACCAATAACGATGGCAAACTTCAAGTACTTGATATTATAGAAATCATGGATTATTCCATGGGAAATAGTGATGTCTTGGGCGATGCTTAATTCCATAGATTATTTTAACAAATCGAAAGCGTAATTTTGGCAAACTCATTCATTCGTATCGTTCAAAATCCAATTTTACGAAGTCATTTGGACCGTGTCGCGTCCAAAACTGGTATTGAGTTCAATGATTTGGAATTGGTGTCAGCACTGTCTGATGAAATAATCCCTACCATGATAATATTTGAAATTGAAATGGAAAACTCTATTGAATTCATTTCAAAATGGAAAGAAAAATGGCCGAAATGTTTTTTGGCAGCTGCTGTAACCCAGCCTGATAGAGAATTATGGATGGCAGCAGATGCAGCCGGATGCGATCTCGTATCGAATCGGGGTGCTTTACCCAATTTATTGAGAAAAAAAATTGTCTCTTTTCTTGATGGCATTGAAAGTTTAACGCCAGAAACGGTATGCTTATTGACAAAGTCAGTAGTAAATGAAGGCGATGGATTGGTGGCTCGATTACCTGATAATCCAGAAGATCCAATCTGTGTTTTTAGAATAGAAGATGAGTATTATGGGATTCGCGATGCATGCCCCCACGCCGGATTTGCTTTAGCGGACGGTGAATTTGATGTAACCACAGGGATCGTCACATGTCCGGAACACGGCAGTCGTTTTAATGTTCACTCGGGTGAACGAATCCAGGGTCCTGCAGATTATTCAATTAAAACCTATCCCGTAAAAGTAGATGGGGATGATATCTATGTTTATGTATAACCTGTTACCTTTTTAAAATGACTGCAGAAAAAACAAATGAATTAGAATTGATAAATTCACTGTCGGACGCGGCTTGGGAACGAATCCGATCTTTGGCTTTATCAACAGCAAAATATGAAAATTTTGTCCGATTAGGCTCTGCCCCAACTCCCGATAAGGGCGAATTAAAAAAGGGAGTTTGGAATGGGCTCAATTCAGAAGATAATCCCAAATCTATGGCGATTGATTTTGTTTTATTATCACTCGGGTGCGCACTGGAAAGAGATAATTCAAGTATATTAATGAAAATGGGTGAGTCAGAATCTATTTCTCCCAGAAGTTTGGCAAAATACTTGGGTATGACTGAACTGATAATACGAGAACGGATGAATGCCCTATTCCAATCAGGTTTTGTGGGCAGAAATTATGAAAGTGGCACTTACTTTTTAACGGATTCTGGAAAATCATTGGTTATGATGATTAATCAAATAGTGAATCGGTTGGCAGAAACAATCAATCAAAAATTACCAGATTTGGTGAGTAAAGGATATGAACCCCGTTTATGAAAGTTGATGCACATATTGAAACAGGTGATTGTGGAATGGGAATGCCGGTGATCCGTTCGTGGCGGGCCATGAAAAAAATATCTATAGGCAATGTGCTGCAATTAACAAGTTCTCATCCATGAGCTGTTCCTGATATAGAAGCCTGGTGCAGGTCGACTGGACATAAATTATTAAAGATTGTAGAAGATGGACAAACGCGACAGTTTTTTGTCCAAAAAATGAAATAAAAAAGGATATAAAATGAAAATTGCTGTCATGTTAAAACAAGTCCCTGATTTGGTGGAAGACTTGGAAGTAGATGCTTCCGGAATATCACTGGATACGGATGATATAAAATTTAAATTGAATGAATTTGACGACCATGCATTGGAAGAAGCGATTTTGTTAAAAGAAAGTGGTGCCGCCGATGAAGTAGTTGTGATAGCTGTGGATGGTGATGGTGTAGATAAAATGCTTTTTACCGCCATTGCCAAAGGGGCGGATAAAGCCGTGAAGCTCAATGGAGGAAAGCCAGGCGATAGTCATCAACTGGGGAAAGCATTCTCCAATGCACTAGGTTCCGAAGGTTTTGATATGGTTTTTACTGGTGTTCAATCTGTGGATGATCGTGATGGACAATTGGGACCGATTGTGGCGAGTTATCTCGGTGCACCATGTGTTAGTGTAGTGTCCGGTGTGAGTGTTTCAGGCGGTACGGCTGTAGTGCATAAAGAATATTCCGGTGGAATGATGGGTGAATTTGAAGTGGATATGCCTGCGGTTTTGGGAATTCAAGCTGCGAAGCAAGCGCCGAGATATGCACCGGTGAGTAAAATTCGCCAAGTGCAAGAAACGGCATCCATTGAAGAAGTTCCCATGGGAGATTTAGGTTCGGGGAGTGGAAGTAGCGTGACATCCATGGCACCGCCTGCGAAAGGATCCGGGGCGAAAATGCTGGACGATGTTGAAGAATTAATTGATGTATTGAAAGATAAGGGAGCGATCTAATGGGCGATATTTTAGTCATAACAGAACATTTAAAAGGTGAGTTTCAGGACATTACGTTTGAAATGCTGGGGAAAGCAAAAGAATTAGCAGGTGCATCTGGTGGACAGTGTATTGCTGTAACTTTTGGAAATATGAATGGAAAAGTCAGTGAATTAGGCGCCGCTGATTCTGTTGTTTCTGTTGGTGGAAGCGATGATTTCAATCCGGAATCCTATGCTGCAGCTGTGCAATCAGTCGTCAGTGAAAAATCCCCTTCATTAGTGATGGTAGGTTCTACATCCATGGGAATGGATATTGCCAATTCCATTGCGACGGCATTAGAAATGCCAACGGTATCCTACTGTGCAGACATGAGTGCAAGTGGTGGCGGATTTTCAGTCACCAGTTCTATGTATGGTGGAAAAATGAATGTGGTCACCGATGTAACCGGTTCTGCTGTGGCGATGGTTTTGGCGGGCGCATTCAATGCCGATGCAGGGAAAAGTGCCGGGTCACCATCCGTTGAAGATTTTGCTGCTGATTCAGGTGCAGGGAAAGTTCGATTTAAACAACTCATTGAACCGGAAGCAGCAGATGTGGATATTACTCAAAGTGAAATTCTTGTAGCTGTGGGTCGCGGAATCGGAAGCAAAGATGACATTGAATTGGCAGAAGAATTAGCCGAAGTATTGGATGCAGATTTAGCATGTTCCCGTCCGTTGGTGGATGCAGGTTGGATGTCAAAAGCCCATCAAGTGGGTAAATCCGGAATGAAAGTGAAGCCGAAAGTCTATATTGCTTTGGGCATATCCGGAGCGCCGGAACATATCGAAGGAATGAAAAGTTCAACCACAATAATTGCCATCAATTCTGATAAAAATGCCCCGATCTTTGATGTAGCTCATTACGGCATGGCAGAAGATTTATTCGACGTAGTAGAAGAATTGGTAGAAGAATTGGAAGATTAATCTATGTTAAGCCCAAATGAACAAATTGTATTTATCATTTTAGTTGTTATCTGTGGTGCCTTGGCATTTCGGGGTTTCAGCCGGATATTTAAAACAGTAAGGTCCGGTGCTAACGCAGACAGAAGTGATAATCTCATTGGGCGGTTTATTACAGCATTGGTTGATGTGTTTCTTCAGAAACCCATTGCCAAAGCACGCCCAATTGTTTCCATGTTTCATTCATTCATTTTCTTTGGATTTAGTTTTTATCTATTGGTGAATGTGAATGATATTTTGGAAGCGTATGTAGATGGTTGGACAACGATTGGAAGCAACAATATTATTGCAAATCTATTTAATGTGTTTGCGGATATTTTTAGTGTGTTTGTTTTGGTTGGGATGGTTTTCTTTCTCTATCGCCGGTTTGTTCAAAAACCCAAAGTCATGGAATTCAATGCCAATGTAAAATTGCATCCCAATGTGACCGCCGGCGGATTGAAAAAAGATTCGCTAATTGTAGGAATCTTCATTCTTTTTCATGTGGGGTCGCGTTGGTTGGGAACGGCTATGCATTTAGCGGAAAATGGGCATTCGGATCCATGGCTTCCTACGGCAAGCATCATGTCTGGACTTTTTTCAGATTGGTCACATGCATCGCTGGAAACGGGCATTCATGTCACCTGGTGGTTAGCCATGGGGCTTATCGTCTTATTTCTACCTTATTTCCCTCGCTCGAAACATATTCATTTAATGATTGCACCGGTGAATTTAGCGTTGGGCAGGAGAACGGCTCGCGGCGCAATGGACGACATTACAAATACTACGTCGCCCGGTTCAAGAACATTATCTGATTTACCCTGGCCACAAGTTTTAGATCCATGGGCGTGCATCATGTGCACCCGTTGCCATGAAGTGTGTCCAGCTCACGAAAGCGGAACGCCATTGAGCCCGTCAGCTCTTGAAATCAATAAACGGTATTTTATAAATGAGCAGGGAAATGAACTTTTTAATGGCGCGGGAAATACAACTTTGCTGGAATATGCAATTTCGGAAGATGCAATGTGGGCCTGTACCACATGCTACGCTTGCGTGGAAGTTTGCCCTGTTGGGAATGAGCCTATGATGGATATTCTTGAACTGCGACGAAATCAAGTATTTGACGCAAAAATGCCCGATGAATTGGCCGATGTATTACGCAGTTTGGATGAGCAGGGAAATTCATTTAATGAATCAGCTCGCCGGCGATCAAAATGGTCTAAAAAATTAGACTTTAAACTGAAAGATGCCACAAAGGAACCGGTGAAATATCTTTGGTATGTGGGGGACTTTGCTAGTTTCAATCAGAATTGTCAAGATACTACTCGTAAGGTTGCGGAAGTATTAACGGCAGCCGGTGTGGACTTTGGCATCATAGGAAAAATGGAAAAATCTGCTGGAAACGATGTACGGCGTGTTGGTGAAGAAGGACTATTTGACGTTCTGGCGGAACAGAATATAGAAACAATTGAAAAATGCGATTTTGAAGAAATTTTCACTACGGATCCTCACACTTTCAATACGTTAAAAAATGAATATCCGGACAAAGGCGGAAATTATCTAGTAAAACATTATTCCACATTATTACTGGAACTCATCAAAACTGGCGATATTGAGCTGAAGAAAAAGTTGGATATTAAAGCAACCTATCATGACCCCTGTTATTTGGGCCGCTATAATGGTATTTACGATGATCCCCGAGATGTGATGAAGATGTGTGGAATTGAGTTGGTGGAAATGCCCAGAAACAAAGAAAACAGTTTTTGTTGTGGCGCAGGTGGTGGGCAAATATGGTTACCGGACCATGATGATATGACCCAACGACCCAGTGAGAATCGCATTGAAGAAGCTGTTTCTGTTGGCGTAAATAATTTTACCGTAGCCTGTCCTAAAGATATGACCATGTATTCTGATGCGGCAAAAACATCCGGGAATGAAGACACAATGACGGTGAAAGATATTATTGACTTTGTTTTGGAAGCCATGGATTTACCGGAGCCGATTGTAGAAGTAGCAGTGGTTAAACCTGTGGAAGAAATTGTTGAATCCGTAGAACCGATTTCGGTTGATTCGGAACCATCACTTGAAAAGTCTTTTGATGAAGTTGTATCTGAAGAAGATGGAATAACAGACACTGAATTTAAAGAAACGCACCCTGATCCTAATTTAGATGAAATGAAAACTGAAGAAGAAATACCTAATTCAGATGAATCTGAATCAGATGAAACCAATTCTGGAGAGCCATTAATATGAAGAAGCAATTTGATTTAAAAGCCGACCGATTTTATAACAGTAATCATCTTTGGGTGAAAAAGAATGGTAATGGGCACGTGACTGTTGGTATGGATGAACTGGGCTTGGATTCATTGGGCGAAATGGCTTACTTAACATTACCAAATGTAGGCTCACCCGTAGAAATGGGAAAAGCCATGGGTTCAATGGAAGCTGCAAAAATGACGGGGGAAATCTATGCGCCAATATCTGGAATGGTTGTTGAAAAAAATGATGCTGTTCTGGAAAATCCTTTATTGGTAAATGAAGCCCCTTATGATAATGGATGGCTTGTCAAAATAGAACCAATCAATTGGGATGAAGAATCTGCAACTTTGGTTTCCGGTGATGCATTGCCCGAGTGGATGGATGCAGAAATTGAACGTTTCGAATCTCAGGGCATTGCCGGGTGAACTTTTGGCGGTACATCAAAAATGATTATGTAACCGCATCTGCTGGACTTGCAGCCGATGAAATTATTGCCAATCGTGCCGGTGCAGGCACCTCTCAACCTACACTTCGACTTTATACATATAAACCTTGTGCATTAGTTGGACGTTTCCAAAACATCGAGAATGAATTGAATTTGAATTATTGCGCCGAAAACAAAATACCTGTTAATCGTCGCCCAACCGGTGGTGGCGCCATAATTATGGGGCAGGAACAATTGGGAATGGCATTAGCAATTCCCGGAAGGTCTGATGAAACATATGCCCGGGTACGTGAACGAATGGCACAATTTTCCAAAGGAATTATTTCCGGATTATCAACTCTGGGTATTGTTGTTGAGTTTCGAAGAAAAAATGATTTAGAAGTAAATGGAAAGAAAATTGCCGGCTTGGGATTGCATAAAACGGCTTCGAATGGTTTACTCTTTCATGCATCTTTGCTTGTTGATTTGGATGTGTCTTATATGTTGAATGTATTGAATACGCCTTTCGAGAAAATATCAGATAAAGAAATTGCTACCGTTTCTGAAAGAACAACAACAGTCCTGCGGGAAACGAATGCGAACCTTACCTTGGATGAAGTTCGGAGTATTATTTTAGATGGCTATAAAGATGCTTTCCAGATTGATATTAAAGTTGGAGATTTTTCTATTTCGGAATTGGAAGAATTACGTCAATTAGAAAAAGACAAATACATGGCCCCCGATTGGATTTTTCAAAAAACGAATGTACCTGACGCTACAGGAAAATCTGTTGTAAAAACACCAGGTGGTTTGTTGGATGTGCGAATTGTTCTTGCGGGAAAAATGATTAAAGCTGTGTATATAGGCGGGGACTTTTTTACATCGGAACATGCCATTGCCGATTTAGAACAGAGTCTGCGATGGCATTCGATCCAAGAAAAATCCCTGATGGAAACTTTAACAAAAGTGTATAAAAAATGGTCAGGTGATTTAGCAAATCTTTCTATGGATGCATTATTAAGTAACATTAAATCTGCTATCGAAACTGCAGAGAGCATAGCACGAAAAGAATCAGCTAATCCTTATGGATGTTTTGTTACGCCCGGTGGTGCCCATGCCTGAAGTAGTATTACAGACTTTAGATATTCCCGTCCAAAACCCTTTTGAAATTCGGAAAGAAAACTTTCCTAATGAAATCACTTTTTATGGTCCAGGTTTAAAACCCCACAAAACATCAGAATTTTCAGGTTCGCTCAAAGAATTTGTATCCATCAGCGTTACTGGGAACAATTGCGCCCTGAATTGTGAACATTGTAATACCAAAATGCTGGACGATATGCTGGATTTGCCATCGTTTGATGGTAGTCTGTTTGACATGGCAAAAAATTTGCAGAAAAATGGAGCGAAAGGAGTATTGATTTCGGGTGGTAGTAATATTCGCAATCAAGTTCCATTACTTCATCATATTGAAGATATGAAGAGAATTCGTAAAGATTTGGGAATGGTCATTCGGATTCACCCCGGATTGCCCGATGAAGAAACCTGCGAAGCATTGGCAGATGTGGATATTGATGGTGTCATGCTGGACATCATCGGTGATCAGGAAACCATTACGGATGTGTATCATCTGGACGCAACGCCATCAGACTATGAAGCAGTTTTGGAACGGTTGGGTCGTCATGGAATTCCTGCTATCCCACATATTATTTTGGGGCATTATTTTGGAAAAATGAATGGTGAATGGGCTGCACTGGATATCATTAAGAAATTCCCACTCAAATCATTGGTTTTGGTGATTCTATTGCCCCTGACCGGGACGGGTATGGAAGGTGTGGTTCCACCATCTCTTAAAGAAATTGGTGACTTTTTTGGAACAACGCGAAAATCTTTTCCCACAACGCCCATATTGTTGGGATGTGCCCGCCCACTGGGTGCCATAAAAATTAAAATTGACCGAATGGCTATTAATGCTGGACTTAACGGAATTGCATTTCCATCGGAAGGTATCGTGGGCTATGCCGGCGACAAAGGATTAAAGCCATCATTTATTAATGCCTGTTGCGGCGTCACTTGGTAAAGGAAGAATTATGGAGACTGAACAAATAAAATTATCATCACAAGAGCAATCGGAATTGTTGAATATTAGTCCGGATTATGTGCGGATCAGTATGGCTGCGGCTATTGAGCTTGGACTCAAACCGGGCCGGATTCATGGTTGTGGTTGTGGCTGTATCAATTTGTTACAAAATTACCCGGAAGGTTGTTTTGCAAATTGCAGTTATTGTGGATTGGCCCGTGAGCGTCCCGGACTGGCAGAAGATAATTCCTTTATTCGCGTGGACTGGCCCCTTTTTTCAACAGATTTGGTTGCAAAAAAAATTGCAGAGAAAGAAGCAGAAAGCACCGTGGGCCGTGTTTGCATAGCACAAGTTCAAGATCATAGAGCCAATGATGATTTGTTAGATATGACCCGTCGTATCAGAAAGCATGCAGAAAAAGTTCCTATTTCCGCATTGGCCATGGCGACGCTTCTCGATAAAAATATTCTGAAGGAAATAAAAACAGCAGGTGCAGATATCATTGGAATAGGAATGGATGCTTCAACAGAAGAAATATTTTATAATACCCGCGGGAAAGGTGCAAAAGGTCCCCATGATTGGGATTATCATTGGGAAATAGTCCATATGGCGCGGGATATGTATGGATCCTTCAAAGTGAATTGTCATATTATAATCGGACTGGGAGAAACAGATGAAGATCTTATCGATATGTTTTACAAATGCTTTTCACAGAAAATTGCATGCTACCTTTTTTCATTTAATCCAGAACCGAGTACCGTATTGGAAAATGCACCACGGCAACCCATCAAACGCCATCGCCGTGTACAGTTGGCCAAGTATCTTATTGAAGAAAAAGGTTTAAAACGGGGTGCTATTCAATTTGATGAAAATGGATTTATTACATCAATTAATTCAAATGAAATAACCATCCAAAATACCATTAATGAAGGATTGCCATTTATGACAAATGGGTGCCCGGACAGAGACGGTGTGATGGCATGTAATCGTCCGTATGGCTCTTATCGTCCGGGAGAAGATTTTCGAGATTATCCATTCAAACCTACAGGTGATGAACTGAATTTGATTCGTGAGCAAATGCAATTAAATGGGAATATGGGAAATTAGACTTTGAGTGAAAATGAAAAATTCATTCGATTAATCCATATGGGTCAAATTCCAGGCTGGCAAACGCAAGCTGTTTACCATACTGTTGCAGAGCTTATGACAGAAGATACTCCCGACACCATTATTATTTCTCAACCGTCTGACACCTATGTTTGTTTGGGTTATCATCAAAAATTAGATCATGTTTTTGACCGACAAACATGTGAAGAAATGGAGATACCTATTCTCCGCAGGAAAGTAGGCGGTGGTGGTACCTATCTTGATTCGAGTCAACTTTTTTACCAATGCGTGTTTCACAAGAGTCGTGTGCCAACGAATTCGGATAAAGTGTATGAACAAATGCTCACTCCTGTTGTGAATACGCTAAAACATTTTTTCGATGTAAAAGCTGAATTAGTTGGGAGCCATGAAGTGGAAATGAATGGTAAGCGAATTGCCGGTATCGGTGGCGGCCAAATTGGCGAAGCGAGCATCGTGGTTGGGAATTTTCTGTTTGATTTTGATTTTGACACCATGGCATCCTTATGGAGTGTTCCCAATGAAATTTTTCGTGAATTGGCAAAACAAGCTATGAAAGACCATATAATTACGCTCGATGATATTGGGTCTATGATGTCCATGGAAAAAATTGCGAATCAGTTGATCGAAGAATTCGAGAAGTATTTTAATAGGAAATTGAATCCCGGTGGAATGACCATTAACGAAATTGAACGAGCAGGAGAAATGGGTGCCTTTTTGAGATCGGATTCATTTTTGAATTCAATGGATGATCGGGATGGCCTGTCCAAACGGAAACCATTAAAAATTGCGCGAAATGTTTTTATCCATTACGATGAAATTGATATAGATGGAGAAAAAGTGATGGGCAGTTTTCGAGTAGAAAACGGGAAAATTCATTCTATAAAATTGGATAATGAAAATTCGGTATTGGAGAAGAAGTTGGTTGGAAAAACTTTTGAGTCAGTAAAAAAGTGAATTCATTAAAATCATATCTTCAAGACTCATTTTTGAATCGCTTGTATAAAGAAATTCGGAAAGCTGGTTCTATGAAATCCATTTCATTGGACTTGACCGATGAGTGCAATATTCGTTGCGCCGGATGTTATTATTTTTCCGAAGAAATGGACAGCGTAAAAACGCCAACAGATGAATCTGAATTTGATGCATTAATCCAAAATGAATTAGAAAGAGGAATCAATTTCGTAACTATTGTTGGCGGTGAACCCACCTTACGGTTGGACAGGCTGAAAAAGATTTATGATAATTTTAAAATGAATGTATCTACTAATGGTATCATAAAAATTCCAAAAAATGGATTCGAAAATATGCCTATTGGAGTGTCTGTTTGGGGAAATCATGAGACGGATTCGAATCTACGGGGCAACGGTAAACTAGATTTATTTTCAATTGCTTTAGGTAATTATAAAAATGATTCCCGAGCGTTTTGGTATTATACAATTTCGGCAGGGAATGCCCATGAAATTGAACAAGTGGTGGACCAATGTGTAGCCAACGGAAATAGGGTTTTGTTCAATTTCTACAGTGATATCTCCCATTTGGGTAGCGCCATGGATCATCGCCAAGGGTTTGATAAAGTTCAGGAAGAAATCAATAAAGTGATTGCTCGCTATCCCGAGTATATTTATCTATCATCTTATTTGACAAAGGTGATTTCAACAGGAGAACTGTACGATCAAAATTGGGGTTATGATGTTTGTACAACAGTCAGCACCGATAATCCCGTTAACGCAGAACGAATAAAAAATGGGAATCCCTTTAGTCCGTATTTTCGTGCTTACAATGCAGATTTTAAAACAACGAGACGGTGTTGCGTTGGTATAGAACGGTCATGTGATTCCTGCTTTGATGTATGGAATCATTTTTCCTGGGTCATGGTTAATATGAAAAAACATTTGGGTTCTAAACAGGAATTCACAAATTGGCTAACAACTATGTATTTGTTTTATCTCATTAATCGATTGGTGGATTATAATACGGGCATTCAATATCTGCCAGAGATTCATAATAGGGTTGGGGTAGAAAAAAAGAATAAAATAGTTAAAATTAGAGATCAAAATTATATTTATAATTTATAAACTACTGTTTGTATTTAATTAAAATAATAGAAGGAATGGAGTAAAAAATGGCTGAATTGATACCAGGGTTTCCCCATGATGGTGTGGTAACCATAAACTATGTGATGCTTCGTCCTGAATTCACTTTGGATGATTTGGAAATGCGCGTGGCAGAATTGTGCGAAAATGTCAAAACCTATCATTCTGGTACAGGTTTCGTGGGGGGATTTGTCTGTTTGAATACTGGACAGATATCCAACGAAGGTAGCACCATTGGCAAACCGGTTGATACGGAAGGTAAAAATAAGGAAGCACTTATTGTTACTTTTTGGAATACCATGGAAGACCATGAAGCATCTCACCGAAGTGAAACATTCCAACCTTTATTCATTAAAGTGTTAGAGCTTTGCGAAAATGGGAATAAGGAGATTGCTTACGAAATGCTTTGGTCTGGTCGCGGCTATACGGAAAAAGAAGCAGAAGCTGCTAAAAAGGCAAAAGAATTGTATGCCTAAAATTTCAAAGCATTAATACAATCAAGGGAAACTTATTATGAAACTCATTCCAACCTTATTTGTTTTTTGTCAAATTCTATTGGCTGGTCCTGATATAGGCATCTTTGAAAAAATCCTGAATGCTACTGAATCTTTTGAAGAAACAACGTCTGCATTTGAAACGGTATTAGATGAATCAAATTTTACCCTTCATGCAAAATATGATTTTAATACATCTAACTCTGGGGGACAGAAATCGCGTTTGTATATTTTGACTTCGCCAATATTTATGGATATGGCAAAAAATGAAGCATCCAATACGGTGTCGGCTCAAGTGATTCGCGTAGCGATTTATGAATATGGAGAAGGCCGAAAAACCTTTATCAATATGACAAATCCTATAGCCCATGCAATGGTTTTTTATGAAGATTCAAAATCGTATAAGGTATTAGTGTCCGCGGCAAAAAGTGCCAGTGATGAAATTAAAGCTATCGTAGCTAATGTTCCGGGACAAGTTGATTCCGAACAACTTCCACCATTAAGAGATGAAGATGATTTGAATGATTTCAATGGAGATGGCCCAGCTAAAATGATGGCCATGTGGAAAAATTGGGAAAGTTCACAGGATGTATTGTTTAAAGAAAAAACGATGGAAGCAGCTGTTACTAAAGTTGAAAATATTATAAATAATAGTAAAGATGTCGGTGCGAAAAATTGTGAAGGTTGGAGAATCCTAACAAAAATCAAATTTAAAGATGCGGTTTATTTCGGGATAACCAATGACTATACAGAAAATCGAACCACCAGTATCAATTCAGATTTTCGAAAGAAAGGTAAATCGGATGATGCACCTTTACCGGGGATCGATCATACACCTGCTCATCCAATGGAAATAATTATTTATAAAGATGGCAAGAATGTAAAGGCTGTACAATATGGACAAATGTGGCGGATGCAATTATATTATTGGGATTCTGGGTATGCTGCCTTTGCCAAATACACTATGATTCCGGGAATAATTTCTGGGAGTATAGAAGATTTATTTGAAGAATGAAAAAAATGTTAAGGTGGGAAAGTGTTCTAGTGTTCACGGTAAGATTCGAACGATTGAATGGTCACTAACTTTAACACTTTAATACACAAAAACTTTAGCACTTAAAAATATGAATTACGGATTTGTAATCGATAATAGAATGTGCATTGGCTGTCATGCCTGCACTGTAGCGTGTAAGAGCGAGCACGATGTTCCCATTGGTGTGAACCGCACCCATGTGAAATATATTGAAAAAGGGGAATTCCCCAACAATACGAGAGAATTTTCGGTTCATCGTTGTAACCATTGTGCCGATGCGCCTTGTGTAGAAATTTGTCCAACCACAGCGCTCCACAATCGCGCCGATGGCATTGTGGATTTTGACAATGACCGGTGTATTGGATGTAAATCCTGTATGCAAGCCTGCCCCTATGATGCGCTTTATATCGATCCGGAAACCAATACGGCAGCGAAATGTAATTATTGTGCCCATAAAATTGATGGTGGTTACGAACCGGCCTGTGTGGTGGTGTGCCCCGTAGAAGCGATTATTTCTGGTGATTTGGATGATACAAATTCCAAAATTGCCCAACTGGTGGCGAATGAAGAAACCATGACGCGAAAGCCAGAAAAAATGACCGACCCGAATTTATATTATGTGAATGGGACGAATGAAATGTTGGACCCAAATGCCACCGAAAGAGACGGAAAATATTTATGGTCAGAGCAAGGAGCTGGTGTCGGGCATTACGCTAAATATGCGGATAAGCGACTCTCTGAATCGGACACAGAAAATTTACTGGTTCAATTGGCCATGGAAAATTCTGCCAGAACTGGCAAACCCATTGATAAACGAGCCATCGATAATGTGGCCCAAGAAATCCAACAAAATGTGGACACACAAGCAGCAAGGCGAGTCTATGATTCACCCAGTAAAGGAGTCCTTTGGGGCTGGGAAGTTCCCGCATATGTATGGACAAAAGCCATTGCCACAGGCACATTTCTTATGATGGCAGTTTGGCATTTTTTCAATGGCGGCTTGGAATCATCATCGGAAATGGTAGGACTTATAACAACACTTGTATTCATGGGATTAACAGGTGGATTATTGGTAAAAGATATTGATCGCCCAGATCGGTTCTTATATGTATTGCTTCGCCCCCAATGGAAATCTTGGCTGGTGCGAGGTGCCTATATTATTACAAGTTTTGGTGGATTTGTTTCTCTGAAGTTGTTGGATAATTATTTACAACTGGGGCTCGACTGGTTGTGGATTCCTGGATTAGTATTCGCAGGATTAGGTGCAGTCTATACGGCATTTCTGTTTAACCAAGCGCGGGCCCGGGATTTATGGCAAACACCCATTCAATCGGCTATTCATATGTTGGTTCATGCCATCATGGCTGGATCAGTAGTAATGATGATAATCGCACCTGAATCGATTCAATGGATGGCCAATATCCTTTTTTGGGGAATCGTGGCTAATATGATTATTATGGCGAAAGAAATTTTAATGCCCCATGATACACCAGACACTAAAAAAGCAATTGAACTCATGACAAAAGGATATTATTCAAAATATTTCTGGGCAGGAATTGTGATAGGAAATCTTACACCGATTGTTATCCTAAATACAGTTCCAAGTATGATACTTATTGCAGGTGGATTGGCATTAATCGGAATTTATTTAACAGAATTTGTGCGGATTCGTGTACCGCAAATGATACCATTAAGTTGATAAAAGAATTAGCCACAGAGCACACAGAGAAAAAAATAGAATTAACTCTGTGATCTCTGTGGCAAAAAAGGGAATTAGATGAAACGTAGTTGGATAGAAACATTTTCAGAATCATTAGGACTCATTCCTAAAATATCCGATCGACCGGATTGGTCAGAAGAGTTTGCCATGGAAGGTCCCCGGGAATTGTATAAATATCCTGAACCAGATGAATGGAATGATTTTACAGAATTAGACCCAAAAGCATGGCCGGAGAAAATAGAACGACATTATTCCATTGTTCCGACAACATGCTTTAACTGTGAATCGGCGTGTGGTTTATTGGCTTATATTGATAAAGATTCCAATGAAGTCCGAAAGTTTGAAGGGAATCCCCAGCATCCGGGGAGCCGTGGGCGGAATTGTGCCAAAGGTCCTGCCACTATTAACCAAATTAATGATACAGAACGGATTCTTTATCCACAGAAGCGCGTTGGGAAGCGTGGTGAAGGGAAGTGGGAGCGCATCACTTGGGATCAAGCATTGGATGAAATTTCAGAAAAGATTGCAGCATCATTACGAAAAAGTAAAGAAAAAGTGGTTTATCATGTGGGTCGCCCGGGACATGAAGGTTATGCCGAGCGCGTCCTGAAAGCCTGGGGTGTGGATGGGCACAACTCTCACACCAATATTTGTTCTGCCGGCGCACGAACCGGTTATGCCCTGTGGCATAAATATGATCGGCCAAGCCCGGACCATACCAATGCCAAAGTAATTTTGTTGGCGTCATCCCATTTAGAAACGGGCCATTATTTTAATCCCCATGCCCAACGAATTATGGAAGGCATGATGAAAGGCGCCAAACTGATTGTTATGGATCCACGCCTTTCAAATACAGCATCTATGGCAGATGAATGGATGCCCACCTATCCCGGCAGTGAATCGGCAGTTTATCTGGCCATGGCCAAGATCATTTTAGATGAAGGCATGTATGATCGTCATTATATGGAAAACTGGGTGAATTGGGATGATTATCTCAAGAATTTGCACCCGGATGATCCCATTGAATTTGACCAATTCATAAAACGCTTGAGCGAAGAATGGGCTGAATTCACACCGGAATATGCTGCCAAAGAAGCCCAAATTGAAGCGGACCAAATTGTTCGTGTAGCACGCCTGGTTGGGAAAGCGGGAAGTAAACTCTCTACCCATGTTTGGCGGGGTGCATCCATTGGAAATCTCGGCGGATGGCAAGTGTCACGGACACTTCATTTATTGAACGTGCTCACTGGTTCGGTTGGGACAGAAGGTGGAACTTCACCAAGCGCTTGGAATAAATTTCATCCAGAATTTTTTGATACGCCACCTGGCCCCGATGCTTGGAATGAATTAAACTGGCCCAAAGAATACACATTGGCTCATTATGAAATGAGTCAGATTTTGCCCCATCTCATCAAAGATGGTCGTGGGTCATTGGATGTGTATTTCACCCGTGTGTTCAACCCGGTGTGGACTTACCCTGACGGATTCAGCTGGATAGAAATGTTGTCTGATGCAGAAAAAGTTGGATGCCATATTGCTCTAACACCCACATGGAACGAGACCGCCTTTTTTGCCGATTATGTTTTACCCATGGGACACGCGTCAGAGCGACACGATATTAATTCTTACGAAACACAATCAGGAGTTTGGATCGCTTTTCGTCAACCAGTTTTGCGCGAAAAAGCTCGGCGCGATGGAAAAGAAATTGAATTCACTTATGAAGTGAATCCCGGGGAAGTGTGGGAAGAAGATGAATTCTGGATCGAGTTATCCTGGCGCATTGACAAAGATGGCGATTTGGGAATAAGAAAACATTTTATGAGTCCCTATCGGGATGGTGAAAAAATTAACATTGACGAATATTATCAATATATTTTTGAGCGGACAAATGGATTACCGGAAACGGCTGAAAAAGAAGGACTCTCTCCTTTAGAATATATGCGGAAGTTTGGAGCTTATTTAGTTGATCCAGAAGTTTATGTTAAAAATGAAGATGTTGTTAACAATGAAACTATGAATGGGGCGATAGTTAAAGAGAATGGTCAAATTGAAAAAGATGGTCATGTTGTTGGCATCCAAGTAGATAGAAAGAATTTTAGTGGGTTCCCAACACCATCCAAACGACAAGAAATTTATTCTCAAACCATGGTGGATTTTGGTTATCCGGAGCATGCCACTCCGGGATATCGGATTAAAAGCCATGTGCATCCAGATGAAATGGATAAAAGCAAAAATGAGTGTGTTTTATTACCAAATTTTAGATTGCCGACGCATATTCATTCTCGATCGGCCAATGCTAAATGGCTAACAGAAATTGCCCATAAAAACCCCATTTGGATCCATACCAAAGATGCGGCACGGCTTGGGGTGGAAAACGGTGATTTACTCAAGATTACCACACCCATTGGTTGGTTCGTGGATAAAGTTTGGGTGACGGAAGCAATAAAGCCCGGCGTAGTGGCTTGTTCTCACCATATTGGAAGATGGCGCCGTCAACAGGATGCGGGAAATCGTCTTATGACCAATACAGTTGATATTAAAAATATGGGTGATGGAAAGTGGAAGATGGAGACGGTGAAAGGAATCGAACCGTGGAAATCAAAAGATCCGGATACAAATCGTGTTTGGTGGCGCGATGGTGGTGTCCATCAAAATATTACCCATGCGGCCAATCCTGATCCAATTTCCGGGGCTCATTGCTGGCTTCAGAAAGTGAGTATATCTGTGCCAGAACCAGGTGAGAAATACGGCGATGTTTACGTGGATACAAATAAATCTTTCGAGCATTTTAAGAAATGGAATGCTTGGGCAAAAGATCGTGAAACACACCCGGATGGCTTACGCCGCCCACTTTGGATGGGACGACCTTTAACGCCCCAAAAGAACCAGTTTTACCTTAAAAAATAGAGTGATAATTTAGCTGGTTAATAATTGAAAATTTATTTTCCCACTTTTTGAATCTACGGCAAGGATACGCCCATGAGTGAATTTAGTCTAATAATAAATGGTGAACAGCGCACTGTAAATGTTGACAGTGATACACCACTCCTGTGGGTAATACGAGATACTTTGGGATATACGGGTACAAAATTTGGATGTGGACGTGGCCTTTGCGGTGCTTGTACAATTCACTTAGATGGGGAAGCAACCCGATCTTGTGTGACGTCCATAGATATGGTTGAAGACAATAGTGAAATCACAACCATAGAAGGTCTTTCTGAAGATAATCCACATCCCATTCAACAGGCCTGGCTGGAAGAAGATGTTCCCCAATGCGGTTATTGCCAATCTGGACAAATTATGACTGCATCAGCTTTGTTGAAAAGAAATCCAAACCCTGATGAAACCGATATTGATTCGGCCATGAAAATGAATATTTGCCGCTGTGGTACCTATCCCCAAATCAAGAAAGCTATTTTTAGTGCAGCCAATAATGCTCAAAGCAGTACAGGGGGAGACGATGGATAGACGCGATTTTATTAAAGTTGTTTCCACTGCAGGTTCCGGGTTTGTATTGGGATTCTACATTCCCTATACCAATAAGCTGAATGGAAAAACCGTTGCGCCTATAATATTTGAACCCAATGCGTGGATCAAGGTCAAATCTGATAATATGGTCCAAATCATAGTGGCAAAATCTGAAATGGGACAGGGTGTTTTAACATCTTTACCTATGATTATCGCTGAAGAGATGGATTTGGACTGGTCAAAAATTATTGTAGAAAAAGCACCGGCAGATCAAAAAAAGTATGGTTGGCAAATGACCGGTGGGAGCAATTCAGTTTCTGGTGGTTATAATAAATTGAGACAAGCCGGCGCTACAGCGCGAGAAATGTTTGTGATGGCCGCTGCCCAAGAATGGGGTATCCTTTCCAGTGAATGCAAAACACATAACGGGATTGTAATCCACGAAAGCACCGGGAGAGAATTATCCTATGGCGACTTGGCAAAAAAAGCCAGTCTTCAAAAAGTGCCCAAAAATCCAAAATTAAAAGCAAAGCAGGATTTTTCTATTATTGGTCAAAATGTGAAAAGAACAGATACATTACCCAAGGTAAATGGAACAGCTCAATTTGCATTGGATGTACAATTGGACGGTATGTTGTATGCTACCGTGGTTCATTCGCCCGTATTTGGTGGAAAGCTCAAATCCTTTAATGAAGCGAGTGTCAACGACATTTCAGGCGTAACTAATATATTCGAAATTGAAAACGGGCTGGCCATTGTTACCCAAAACACCTGGGCCGCATTGAAAGCCAAAAAACAAATTGAAATCAATTGGGATGAAGGTGAAGCAGCAGGACTGGATAGTGAAAAGATCAGGAAAGACCTGCTTGATGCCAGTAAAGAGAAAGGTGGTGTTGTTCGCAAAGAAGGCAATGTCAAAAAGGCTTTGAAATTATCCGAAAACCAAATTGAAGCAATTTATGAATCGCCACTTCAAGCCCATGCCACAATGGAACCAATGAACTGTACCGCTTATGTGCAAAGGGAGAAATGCCAAGTCTGGGCAGGAACACAGGATCCCAACGGGGCTAGAAAGATCGCTTCAAAAATTACCGGTTTATCTAAAAAACAAGTTGAAGTCAATGTCACTTTCTTAGGTGGAGGTTTCGGCCGTAGGGCTTTTAACGATTTTGTAAAAGAAGCCGTTGAAATATCAAACGAAATGAAAAAACCGGTCAAATTAACTTGGAGCCGTGAAGAAGATATGCAGCACGATTACTATAGGCCGCCAAGCCTTCATGTGATGAAAGGTGCTTTTGATCAAAATAATAAATTATCAGTCTGGAAACACCGAATTACAGCTCCTTCAATTCTATTTTCTCAAATAGTAAAGATGCCGTTCCCTTTTAAAGAGAAGGTCGATATTATTGCTGTGGAGGGTGCAAAACATTTACCCTACAAGATTCCCAATATACAGGTGGATTACCAAATGACTAAAACACTCATCCCCTTAGGATGGTGGCGATCTGTGTATAATTCCCAAAATGCATTTGCGAATGAATGTTTCATGGACGAATTAGCAGAAAAAGTGGAGAAAGATCCTGTCCAATTTAGATTAGAATTATTGCCAAAGTCATCCCGAGATACCGGCGTAATTAAAATGGTGGCTGAAAAATCAGGTTGGGATCAATTTAAAAATGGCCCTAATTACCAAGGCATTTCTTGTCATAAATCTTTTGGTACTTGGGTGGCACAGGTCGCCCGCGTTTCAGTTGAAAATAAAAAGGTCAAAGTTCACGAAGTATTTTGTGCTGTAGATTGTGGAATCGTTATTAATCCTGCCATTGTAAAAGCACAAATATCCAGTGCAATCATTTATGGATTATCAGCAACGTTGAAAAGCAAAATCACCATAAAAAATGGGCGTGTTGCCCAATATAACTTTGATGATTTTGAAGTTATACGAATGAATGAAGCACCAAAAATTCATATTTATTTGACAGAAAGCGATGCACAGCCAAAGGGTGTCGGTGAACCCGGATTACCCCCAATTGCTCCTGCAGTTGTAAATGCAGTTTATGCAGCTACCGGAAATCGAATTCGCGAATTACCCATTAAGTTGAGTTAATATTTCCCCTTCTACTTAATTTAAAATACACCTGGCTATAGAAAGGACGGTTTACATAAAATATTCTAACAAGACCATGGCAGTTTCATGAAGATTGCAGGGCTCATTCTAGCCGCGGGAGGTTCATCAAGAATGGGAGATGAAAATAAATTAATGATTCCTTTTCAAGGAAAACCCATGTTGAACCACGTGGTGAATGCATCATTGAATTCCAATCTGACTCAAACTTTTGTTGTTGTGGGTCACCAATCTTCTGAGATCAAAAACTTGATCCAAAGTGATAATATTCAATGTTTAGAAAATGAGCAATGGGAAATGGGAATGGCCTCATCCATTGTGGCTGGGATAAGTCAATTAAAACAATTTGACGGCTTTCTTATTCTATTGGGCGACATGCCTTTAGTAACGCCAGAACTGATCAATGAGATTATTGTTCATGGTTCAGCGGATAAAATTGTGATCCCAATAAAAGATGGGCTGCACGGGAATCCTGTCTTTTTTGGTTCAAAATTTCGAGATGAATTATTGACTTTGTATGGAGATTGCGGAGCCAAAAAAGTTATTCAGGATAATCTGTCATCGATGATAAAGATTAAAATTCAATCCAACACAATTTTTAAAGATTATGATACAAAAGAAAGTTTGGAGTCCGTGGCTGGTGTTGCATAAAGATTTATTTGAAGTTATGGCGAGATTGAAGAAGGACAACCATCCTTTCGCTGTAGCGACTATCATTGCTGTAAAAGGGTCATCATCCGCCCGAACGGGTGACAAAGCGATATACGATTCGTCCGGGAAACGGGTCACCGGTTATATTGGCGGTGGATGTGTTGAAAACCGCGTTGGCCAAACAGTTGTCGAATCCCTGGCAGATCTCGAAACGAAAATGATTGACGTAAATTTGGACAGCGATGATATGGAATTAGGAATCCCATGTGGAGGTATGATGACTGTATTTGTAGAACCCCAACCTGAAATACCAACCATTTTAATCCGGGGGATGGGGCGTGTTGTAGAAGTCCTTTCGCAAATGGCGAATACATTGAATTTCAAGGTATTAATCCAAACCCAGGAAGATGAAAAAGATCGTTATGATTCTGCCGATGAAGTGATCACTGATCCATTGGACTTGGATAAAATTGAAGCGAAAGTGGACTATTTTATTCTGGCTACTCATCACAGGGATGATCACCACCAATCCCTAAGTGCCCTAAATCATGGGGTGCCATTTGTGGCAGTGATCGCCAGTCAAAAGAAAGCAGGATTGATCAGAAATCATTTAATTGAGAATAATGTGTCCGATGAATTAATGGCCAATTTACATTCCCCTGCAGGGCTGGATTTGAAAGCCAAAACAGCAGAAGAGATCGCCTTGAGTATCATGTCGGAGATTGTCATGCACCGGAATTCTGGATCTGGCAAAGGCTTGGGAAAATAAATTTGTGAATCCTATTTACTTAGATAACCAGGCCACAACTCCTGTTGACCCAAGGGTGACCAAAGCAATGATTCCATATTTGTCAGAACAATTTGGGAATGCAGCTAGTATTCACCATTCATTGGGACGGAAGGCAAAAGAGACGGTTGAACATTCCCGTAAGATTTTGGCGAATGAGATTAATGCCCGCCCAAAAGAAATTATATTTACCAGCGGCGCCACGGAATCCATAAATCTGGCCATTCGAGGTGTATGTGAAAAAAACATGGACAAAGGACACATAATCACTCAAGCCACGGAGCATAAAGCAGTTCTGGACACTTGTGATGCCATGGAGAAAAAAGGTTGGGACATTACCATTTTGCCCGTGGATGATAGGGGAAAGGTTGATCCACATTCAGTAAAAGATGCCATGCGGGATGATACAGTGTTGGTGGCGATCATGCATGCCAATAATGAGATCGGCACCATTCAGCCTATAGCCGAGTTTGGTAAAATTTGTCGAAAAAACGGAGTCTTATTTTTGGTGGACGCCTGTCAATCATTTGGAAAACTGGATATTGATGTAAATCTAATGCATATTGACCTGCTGGCGGCAACGGCTCATAAAATTTATGGTCCAAAGGGGATAGGATTGTTGTATGCAAAAAGTAAAGATCCTAAAGTGGAATTGGTGGAGCAAATTACGGGAGGCGGTCATGAACACCGTCGTCGATCGGGGACACTTCCGGTTCACCAAATTGTTGGATTTGGGAGGGCAGTTACCATTTGTGATCCATCAGAAAATGAGGAATTATCCTTTTTGCAGAATATGTTAATCAACGGTGTGATGGCCGTCCATTCGGATGCCCATTTGAATGGCAGCACTGATCATCGCCTGGCTAATAATATTAATTTTAGCTTTCCGGGATTAGATGCAGAAACGCTTATTATCAAAATGAAAGGGATCGCCTGTTCCACTGGTTCCGCATGTAGCACGGCTAATCTGGAACCATCCCATGTGTTGAAAGCAATCGGACTAAAAAATGAGATGGCACATAGTTCCATAAGATTTAGTCTTGGCAGATTTAACACGAAAGAAGAAATTCGCAGGGCGATTAATGAGATTAATCATGTTCTTTCCTCCGTGAAAGAAAATTCACCCAGACAGCAATTGCTTCATGTTTAATTTTGTTATTCAATCTTAATAATTCTGAATTAAATTAATTTAATTAAATAATTAAAAAAATATTCTTTTAGCCGAATTACCTACATCAGCCAGCTGGCTGATTTGGTATTAGGCCGGCACGGTCTTGATGGAAACGTCGAGATTTGCTCCCGATCCTCGCAAAGTGCAGGGTGACTTGGAATGAGAATGATAGAAAATAAAATCACATCCACCCCATTTAATAGTGTGCTGAATCAATCCAGGGCACCCATCAATGACCGATTCGGTCGAACTTTTAATTATTTACGCCTTGCCTTAAATGAGCAATGCAACCTTCGCTGTATTTATTGCATGCCGGAAGAAGGCATTAATTTTCGTAGCGAAGATAAACTCCTTACCACAAAAGAAATTATTCGGTTAATCAAAACCATATCCAAAATGGGTGTATCAAAAATCCGATTTACTGGTGGCGAACCGTTACTTCGAAAAGATTTATTGAAACTCGTTCAATTTGCAAAAGAAGTTCCAGGTATTGAATCAGTTCATTTAACGACAAATGGATTGTTACTCTCTAAACATATTCAAGAATTGGAAAGAGCGGGTTTGTCAGGAATAAATATTAGTCTGGATACATTGAATTCGGAAAAATTTAAAATAATCACTCGACGAGATGGTTTAAATCTGGTTTTAAATAGTCTCAATAAAGCCATGCAATCATCCATTCAATCCATCAAACTGAATGTGGTTGCCATGCGTGATTTTAATGATGATGAACTCATGGATTTTGTAAGACTGACAAAAGAAAATGATATTACTGTTCGATTTGTCGAATTGATGCCATTTGATTCACATCAAATATGGAAAACAGGGAAATTTTACGGGGCTGACCATATTTTGGCTGATATAAAAAATCAAGTGAGTGAATTGAAGCTTATTGATGGTTCTCGAACCGAACACCATATTTTTCGTGTGGATGATTATAAGGGGAAAGTGGCAGTCATTCCCGCTTATTCACGTAGTTTGTGCGGAGCATGTAATCGCATCCGAATTACGGCGGATGGAAAATTATTGAACTGCCTTTATAGCCAAAATGAAACAAATCTTCGAGATGCCATGCGGAAAGGAATATCTGATATGGAAATTGGGGAAATGATTCGAGGTACCATGAAGAATAAATTAGAAGATGGTTGGGAAGCCCAGAATCAGGGCAGTGACAACCGGGAATCCATGACCCAAATAGGGGGCTAATATGAATGATTTTTCACATTTAGATAAAACTGGAAATGTTACAATGGTGGATGTAACTGATAAAGTTGTGACTGTTCGGATAGCGAAAGCAGAAGGGAAAATATCCATGCTTCCGGAAACCATTTTAGCCATTCAGAATGATGCACTTCCCAAGGGGAATGTGCTAACCACAGCTAAAATTTCTGGAATTCAATCTGCGAAAAAAACGGCAGAAATGATTCCCATGTGCCATCAATTGAATCTGTCTTATGTAGATATTGAATTTGAGTTTGAGTCGGATGCTATTTGTATTCGATCCATTGTTAAAACCAAAGAAGCAACTGGTGTAGAAATGGAAGCTTTATCTGCTGTTTCTGGAGCAGCACTCACCATTTATGATATGTGTAAATCGGCAGATAAAAGTATGATCATTGGTGAAATAAAATTGGTAAAGAAAATCGGGGGTAAATCAGATCATGCGGTTGAATATCGACCCGATGTTGGTGTGATTACATTAAGTGATAGTATTTCATCTGGGCAAGGGGAAGATAAATCCGGACCTATCTTAATCAATGGTTTTTCTGATGCAGGTTGCCTTGTGAATCATCATGAAACATTTCCAGATGGTTCTAAAAAATTAGTTTCCACCATTCAAAATTGGGTAAAAGATGGTGTTGAATTAATCATAACCACAGGCGGAACTGGATTAGGGCCCAGAGACTTAACCATTGAAACCATGGAAAAAGTCTTTAATTCAAAGTTGCCAGGTGTGGAACAAGCGCTTCACGCTTATGGTCGGGGTAAAGTCAAAACGGCCATGCTATCTCAATTAACTGCAGGTGTCCTAAAGAATGCGATTGTGATTTGTTTGCCTGGAAGTATAGGTGCGGCAAAGGATGCATTGAACGTTTTGATTCCAACGATATTTCATTCATTTCATATGATGAAGGGTGAAAAACATTAATGGATTATTTACTGCCATTTCTTTTTTTGTTGATTGCCTTTATCTATTCCAGTGTTGGGTTAGGTGGTGGATCATCCTATACAGCGCTCATGGCAATTTTTGGAATCAGTTACCAAATTATCCCTACCACGTCGCTTACTTTGAACCTGATTGTGACATTTATTGGAATGATTCATTTTTGGAAAAATGGGCACAGTCGACTCAATTTAATTATTCCGTTTTTGGTAACATCTATTCCAATGGCCTACTTCGCTGGTAGCCAAGAATTACCTGAAAGAATCTTTAACATATTCTTATTGATTACACTTATTTTTGTTGTAATAAGGATTTACCTTATGAACGATTTAAAAATATCTATTCAATTGACTAGTATTCAAAAATGGATCTTTATTTTTTGTTTAGGTGGCGTCCTAGGATTTATCGCAGGTGCAGTTGGCATTGGTGGTGGTATTTATATTGTACCGCTTATTATCATGTTTGGCCTTGGGACGGAAAAGGAAGCAGCTGCATCAGGTGCTATGTTCATTTGGGTGAATTCACTTGTGGGCGTTATTGCTCGATCTCAAACAGGCACATTTGATCTACAATTTATTTTACCATTGGCGATTGCAGTTCTAATCGGTGGATTTGGCGGTTCCTATTTAGGTGCAGTAAAGTTTGAACCCAAAACAATTCAGAAGGTCATGGGTAGCGTGGTTTTCATTGCTATCATATTCTTAATAAAAGGACTGTTATGATATCTCTTCAAGAAGCAAAATCAATTATCAGTAATAACACATTTGAATTACAATCTGAACGAGTACACCTAACACTAGCTGGGAATCGTGTTTTAGGGCAAGATGTTGTGGCATCTTTCCCATCTCCACAATTTGACAATTCTGCCATGGATGGGTTTGCGGTTTGCTCTAGAGATACAAAAGGCGCCAGCCCAGAGAATCCTGTTACATTAACAATGGTCAGTATCAGTACGGCAGGGACACCAAGTAATGTGTCCTTAAATTTTGGTGAATGTATCCAATGCATGACTGGGGCAAAAATCCCTGATGGGGCTGATGCAATTATTATGGTGGAAGACAGTAGTGGGTTTTCCGATTCAGGTACAGTCCAAATTATGATTGAAACATTCCCGGGAAAACATATCCGAAAAATGGGCGAAGAGATCAAAAAAGGAGAAATTCTGATACAAAAAGGGACAACTGCAACACCCAGTGAAATAGGGACCTGCGCCACATTTGGATATGGGGAATTAGTAGTCTCTAAAAGACCAAAGATTGCCATCTTTGGAACTGGAGATGAGTTGATTGAGCCGGGAAAAAATTTAGGCGAGGGGCAAATATATAATTCCAATTTATACGTTTTTAAAGAATTAGTAGATAGAGCGGGCGGTGAAGTTGTTATGCAAGATGTGATCAAAGATGATAAAGATTCTTTGAGAGAATTTTTATCAAGAGCATTGGAAACTTGTGATGTGATCATTTCTTCAGGTGGCGTTTCAATGGGGCGATATGATTATGTCCGAGACGTTTTTATTGAATTGGGTGTGCTAGAATATTTTTGGAAAGTGGCTCAGAAGCCAGGGAAACCACTCTTTTTTGGAACAGGAAATTCTACATTAATTTTTGGATTACCGGGAAATCCAGTATCATCTTTTATTGGATTCATGGAATGGGTATGGCCTGTGCTTGAAACTATGATGGGCAAGAAGGAATCCAAAAAAGTAACAGGAATATTGAAAAAACCATTTCCGAGAGAAAAAGTGAAATATCGATTTTTATTTGGAGATGCATGGATTGAAAATGGTCAATTGGTATGTCAACCATCCACAAAAGTTGGATCTCATATGCTGTCATCATCTTTACAGGCCAATTGTATCCTTGGAACGAAGCCGGGGGATAATCCGTTGCAATCGGGTAAACCAATTGAAGTAAATATCCTGCCTTGGAAGTTTATTAAATGATTTTAACACCCAAACAACTTCATGATCGCAAAGGCGAATTCACTGTAGTAGATGTTCGCTCAGAAAAACAGATAAATGAATTTCCAATGGATGGTCTAAAAACAATTAATTCTAATGGTGGATCCATTTCCGATATGAAAGGATCTAAAGTGTTGGTTTGCCAATTTGGAATTGTAACAGAAGGAATGATAATAGAGAATGAATTAGATGATACTTTTAGTTTATTGGGCGGCGCACAGGCTTGGATTGAATTTCAATCTAAAAAGGAAGATCTGAGCCGATGGTCTCGTCAAACAATTTTGCCCGAAGTAGGAATGGATGGTCAGAAAAAACTATTGAACGCAACTGTAGCTATCGTTGGTATGGGTGGACTGGGGTGCCCCGCTGCACAATCGCTTATAACTGCTGGTGTAGGAAAATTGATATTGATAGATGGGGACATTGTAGAGCTTTCTAATCTTCATCGACAACCTTTGTATGGGGCAGACGATCTTAACAGGTTAAAGGTTGAAGTAGCCAAAGAAAGATTAGAACAATTAAATAACAAAGCAGTCATTGTACCCATTGATAAATATTTAAACGAAGAAAATGGTATGAGTTTTATTCAAGATGCTAATGTGATAATTGATGCTACTGACAATATCCAAGCTCGCCAATTGATTGATAAATTTTCAAAAGAAGCGAATATCCCCATGGTTTATGGCGGCTTATTTCGTTACGAAGGGCAGGTAGCTGTTTTAAATGTAAATGGAAGTCCAGGGTATTGTGAATTATTTCCCGAACCGCCATCTGGCGGGGATACCTGCGCTGATGCCGGTGTATTAGGCATGCTCCCAGGAATTATCGGGAATATCCAAGCGTTTGAAGCTGTAAAATTTATTGTTGGTATAACACCAAATCTGGTTGGAAAATTACTGGTTTATGATGGAATGAGCCATATTACACAAACGATCGAATTATGATAAAAATAACAGTAAAATGTTTTTCCCAAGTGAGATATGCCTTGGGAATAGATATTTTAAACTTGGAATTTGAATCTGGGACGAGCACATCTCAATTGGAAAAATTCATTAGAGGAAAGGCCAATGGGAAATTAGATGGAATTTCCTTGAGAATTGCTCTAAATCAGAAATATGTTCCTGATGAAACTGAATTACAAGATGGTGATGAAGTGGCATTCATTCCACCCGTACAGGGCGGATAAATGGTAAAGGCTGAAATTGTAAACGGTCCGATTGATTTTTTTCCATCTGAAGATAGTCGTCAGCAAGATGGTGCAGAACTGATATTCAATGGTCGTGTCCGAGCCACGGAACATGGTGAAAATATTACTGCTCTCGAGTATGAACAATACGAAGGAATGGCGGAAGCAGAACTGACCCAATTAGCGGAAGAAGCAATGAATAAATTTCCAATCCATGATTTATTTTGTAAACACCGCATTGGTAAAGTGGATGTGGGTGAAACCAGTCTTCATGTTTCCATTTGGTCTAAGCATCGGCGAGAAGGATTGGATGCCATGGATTGGTTCATCTTAGAACTCAAAAAACGTGTGCCGATCTGGAAATGGGCTATTTTACAAAATGGGTCAAGGATTCCAAGTGAGTGTAATCATTAGTTCATCAATTAATCATTTTTTTATAAACATCGAGTTAGAGATCCTTTTTAAATGGATATCACATTGTAAATTAGGAAATGATGATTAAAAAATTATTTTGTTGCCCTGCGTCCATTTTTTCTATGGTTAGTATTATTGGTCTACTAAGTTGTGATGAAGTAAATAATAATAGTGACACACAGTCTCCAGTAATACAAATAAGTTCTCCTATTATTAATTCTACTCTTTCTGAGCCAACATTAATCCAGCTAGATGCAACGGATAATGATGGTATTGCGATGATTGAAATACTTATTGATGGGCATAGGATTGGAAGATTAATAAATAGTCCTTGGGAATATTTATGGCAAGTGAGTTTTTACGCAGATGGAGAGCAACATAATGTTGAAGCTAAAGCGATAGACCATTCAGGGAACATAGGACAAAGTGACATTATTAAAGTTTTCGTCCCTTTTGTAGCTCAATCTGCTCCCAAAATTCTATCCCCAGATGATCAGAAATTTATAACGAATTCAAATCAAGTAGAATTAATATGGTCGACATTTCCCGGTGCTGTAGAATACAATATTATGGTTTTTTCAGATATTAATAATTCTAATGTTGAATATTTTCTAACAACTTCTGATACAGTTATTACTATAAATCAAACTGCAGAAGGTCGGCAGTTTTGGAAAGTCCAACCCAAAAATAGTGGAATAAAATATGGTGCTTGGTCCGATATTAAATCATTTTATTATGGGAATACAGTTAATGATATTGATGGAAATACCTATCTGACAACCGTCATTAATGGTCAGGAATGGATGGCTGAAGATTTAAGAGTTTCACGATACCAAAATGGCGACCCTATCACCAACGCAATAGCGAATGAAGAATGGAATGGGATTGAAATAGGAGCTTACAGTTGGTATAATAACATTAATGATTCAACGAAGGGGTATGGATCATTATATAACTGGGTTGCAATGGTTGATTCTCGAAATATTGCACCGGAAGGTTGGCATGTACCATCAGATGAAGAGTGGCAAAATATGGTAGACTATCTTAGTGGGAAAAGTGTTGCAGGAGGTAAAATAAAAGAAGTTGGGACCGAGCATTGGGTTCATTTTAATATTGGAGCCACAAATGAATCTGGATTTACTGCAATACCTGGTGGGTATCGAAAAAATGATGGCACTTTTCGTAATCGAGGAAGTTATGGATATTATGGGACTACCACCGAATCAACAGAGCAAAGTTCATGGTATTGGAAAGTGCAATATGATGGAAGAGATTTATACAGGTATAATCTTGATAAACAATCAGGCTTTTCTGTCAGGTGCCTCAAAGATTAATATTAGGTTTTAGCCTTAGTTTTATTGTTAGAATTACCGCCATCTACTTATTTAATTCCCTAAATTCTGAAACTTTATGCTAGGCTTTTCTCGATCATCACTAACAAACTTTCTTTTTTGGGTTACCCAGAAGAAATGGTTTTTGATCACAATCGTGGTTGGTATTATACTAGTTCTATTGCCTACACCTTCAGGTCTCACCCTAGAAGGATATCGAATTATCATTATTGTTATTACTGCACTAATGATGATTATTACCGAGCCCATTCCTTTACCAGCCGTAGCTATTTATATTCTTGTTTTTGAAGTTATAATGGGGATTAATGATGCAGATGGAATTGCTCATTCTTTTATGAATGATGCAGTTTTTTTCATAATGGGATCCCTAATGCTCTCTGTTGCTATTATTAAGCAGGGATGGGATAAACAGATTGCTTTAGGCATTATTACTTTAACTGGAAATAAAACAAAAAATATTGTTTTCGGGTTTACTGCTATTTCAGCAATCTTATCTTCTTTTATTGGCGAACATACAGTCGCTGCTATTATGCTCCCTATTGCAATGACTTTGATTCGATTTACTTCTGAAGATAAAGATAGAGTTAAAGGCTTAAGTGCAGTACTTCTTTTTTCCATTGCATATGGAGCATTAATTGGATCCATAGGAACACCATCAGGAGGTGGGCGGAATGTAATTATGATGTCCTACTTTCATGATTTTGGACTCTCAATTTCCTATTTGGAATGGATGATAAAAGTGTATCCACTAGTTATTATCCAGATTCCCATTATTTCATGGGTATTGATTAAAAGTTTTTCTCCAGAGTATAATCGTCTAGATACGGGTGTCCGGAAATTAGTTGTGCAAGTAGCAAAATCACCTAATATGACTGGCAGGAATACGGTGGCTGCATTTATCTTTCTTTTAGTATTTCTTGGTTGGGTATTTTTGAGTGAAACTTATGGTCTGGGAACGATTGCTTTATTTGGCGTATTTCTATATTTAGTTGCAGGTTTTGTAAAATGGGAAGACCTAAGTAAGAATACACATTGGGGTGTGATTTTATTATTTGGTGCAACAATTTCATTGGGGTCAAATATCAATGACACAGGTGCCGCGTTATGGCTAGCGAATCAAGTTGTAAATCTATTTGGAACTATTATGAATTCATTTCCATTTGCGGTCGATACAATAATTATTGTTATGACCACTACAATGGCAAATGTGTTGTCTAGCTCCGCAACTGTTGCTGTATTAGGCCCGATCACGCTAAATCTTGGTGAAAATGCCATGCATTTAGGCTTAGTAACGGCAATTGCATCTGCATTTGGATATTTTACAGCGGTGGCTGCTCCCGCATGTACAATAGTTTATTCTAGTGGTTTAGTTAGTGCAAAAGATTTTTTAAAAGTTGGATGGAGGGCGGGGGTAATATCCATGGTCCTTCTTGTATTTTATGCCAATACTTATTGGCTGATAATCAACTAAAAAATGATTAATATCCAAGCAGTATGAAGATTCTAATAGCAGTCGCCAGCAAAGAGTATTCCGGACCAACACTCAGAGTGGGTATGCAAATTGCAAAAGCTTTAAATGCATCTACTACCATTGTAGATGTTGCTGAAAAAGCCAATAAATTCAATTCAAAAGTTGTTGGATTGGCACAGGAAAGAATGGACTCCTGGGAA